>Ga0210057_1004884_pt1 | contig 17504 bp, 16 predicted proteins | sample CryGeyCG2114_010_2_FD_183968 | JGI IMG/M metagenome (GOLD analysis project Ga0210057, IMG submission 183968) | Groundwater microbial communities from aquifer - Crystal Geyser CG10_big_fil_rev_8/21/14_0.10 (SPAdes) (version 2) | ecosystem: Environmental > Aquatic > Deep subsurface > Groundwater ...
CAAGAAGAAGTCGCCTCAATCACGCTTACCGAGCTCGCAAATAACATTAACGAAGGGACGATTACCAGCATTACTATTTCGGGAGACATAGTAACCGCAAATTTTTCGGACGGTACGAAAGCTAAGACACAAAAAGAAGCGGAGGCGGGTCTTTCCGAAACGCTTCGAAATTATGGGGTCTTGTCGGAATCGCTTTCAGAAGTTCCTATTTCGGTGAACGATGAATCGGGATTTAAGTTTTGGGCGAGCATTCTTGTCCCCACTCTTATCCCCGTTATCATTATTGGATTCTTTTTTTGGTGGATGTTTCGCCAAGCGCGCAGTGGCGCAAACCAAGCGATTAACTTTGGAAAATCCAGCGTAAAATTATTTGCTCCGTTCAAAAATCGTGTAACGTTCGCGGACGTTGCGGGGCTTTCAGAGGCAAAGCAAGAGTTGGTTGAGGTGGTTGATTTTCTTAAAAATTCGCAAAAATATCTTGATCTTGGCGCGCAAATTCCACGAGGGGTACTTTTAATGGGCCCCCCAGGAACCGGAAAAACCTTACTCGCACGGGCTGTTGCCGGAGAAGCAGGTGTCCCTTTCTTTCATTTGTCCGCCTCCGAATTTGTTGAAATGTTTGTAGGCGTGGGAGCGTCCCGCACTCGCGACGCGTTCGCGACCGCGAAAAAAGCCGCGCCCGCCATTCTTTTTATAGACGAGATTGACGCGGTGGGAAGAGAGCGGGGGGCGGGCCTTGGAGGAGGACACGACGAACGGGAACAAACGCTTAACCAAATCCTCGTGGAAATGGATGGATTTGATAAAGACACGCAGGTTATCGTTCTGGCGGCAACGAATCGTCCCGATGTACTTGACCAGGCGCTTCTTAGACCCGGACGATTTGATCGCCGAGTTGTGTTGGATCTTCCAGATATCAACGACCGAGAAGAGATCCTCAAAATTCATGCTCGCAACAAGGCGCTGGCGAAAGAAATTGAATTACGGCAGATTGCGATTCGCACGCCAGGATTTTCCGGAGCCGATCTTGAAAACCTTATGAATGAAGGCGCAATTCTTGCCGCGCGAAGCGAAAGAAAATCTATTGAGCAAAAAGACCTGTATGAATCTATTGAGAAGGTGCTTCTAGGGCCAGAGCGGCGCTCGCGCGTGCTTTCAAAAGATGAGAAAAATATCACCGCGTATCACGAAGCGGGTCACGCGCTAGTCGCGACTGCTCTTAAACACGCCGACCCGGTACATAAAATTTCTATTATTTCACGAGGACGCGCAGGCGGGTATACCCTCAAGCTTCCTCTTGAAGAAAAATATCTGAGAACCAAAAAACAGTTTCTCGCTGACTTGGCGGTAATGTTTGGAGGATATGCCGCCGAAGAAGAAGTGTTTGGAGATATCAGCACCGGAGCGTCAAACGACATTGCGGTTGCATCTGAAACCGCGCGAAAGTTGATCACAAAATATGGAATGAGTGAAAAATTCGGACCGATCGCGTTCGGGAAAAGCCAAGAAATGATATTTTTAGGACGCGAAATTTCAACAGAAAGAAATTATTCCGAAACAATCGCGTTTGAGATAGACAAGGAAGTGGAAAAATTGATAAAGCGCTCACACGACGCGGCAAAGAAGATTGTAAAAAAACAAAAAAAGGTTTTGGACGCAATTGCCAAATATCTCATAGAGAAAGAAACGATTGAGCGTGAGGAATTTGACACGCTGGTAAAGAAATTTAAAGTCAGAGGAGCGGAAGTGTAGGCGAGGAGGGAAGAATGAATAAAGAAGAACGAATCGAGCCATTTTTTGTCGCCTAAATACTTTCCTATAAGAGGGAACCAACCCCCACACCTATGCATAGGTGTGGGGGTTGACTTTTATTTTATAGCATGCTATAATACCTTTAGAGCTTAAACAAAGGCTAAAATCCTGCCGTTAGAAGCTGGTCCGTGGGCTACCGTTTTTTTCTTTTTTGAGGTCGGCCCGCCACCCGCATCAACGTCAGGTCTATCCCAGGTTTCTCGGGCAGGAAAACCAAACATGGTTCTTGCGTGGAGCCATGGGGATAGTTTTGGAGGGACGCACGAAAAGAGGGAGTGTTTCTAGGGCGCTCCTCCTTGCCAAAATTCTTCTCTCCCCCAAGAGAGAGGGAAAGTGCACTGGGCGAAGACCACCGCATCAACGCTCAGCCCGATTTTTTCGGTAGTTCCTAAAACGGTGGGGTTTTTCTTCAAAAAATCAGCGGGAGGAGAAGATCCTGAATCCAAAACAATATCTGATGGTGACATGTGTTACCACCGCGCAAGATATTGTGATGGGATCTAGGACGCTTGGGGGCGTCTGAAAAGTTCTTCTCCGAAAAAAGACGCACGCGGCCCCCGACCAGACAACTATCTGGCGGGGGCTTAAATATTTTATGGGCTTCTTTATTCTTACTTCATTCTTCATACTTCACCATTCATCGTTTGCACACCCTCCCTTGTTACTTGTCATTAGTCATTAGTTATTAGTTATTTATTATTTGTCATTTGTCATTTTCTTATATACAATCTTGGTACATATCGGCGCGTAGCTCAGCTGGTAGAGCGGTCGTCTTATACACGATTGGTCGCAGGTTCGAGTCCTGCCGCGCCGACACATTCCTCTTGAGGTATCTCTTCCTTAAATCTTCTACTTTCCTCTTTTGCGGAGAACGCAAACTGCTTTGCGTTTGTCAGGACTCGAACGACAGAGCTTGTGCATATCAGCAGACATGCACGCGAGTCGGCGCCTAGACAAATTTTTGTGGCGACAAAAATTTAGTCGGAGGAGAGTCCTGCCGCGCCGACATTTGAAACCTACCCCTCCTATCTGCTATTCTCTCAACAGCAAACGAAAGGAGGTTTGTAATGTCACCCTTGGTTTTCGCCGTAGGTAGTTGTATCTGCTTTGTGGCGGGAACGCTCATCGCAAACTCAAAAAACGCCCACCTGGAAGTTAAGCGGTTCTTCAAGTGGATCCTCTGGATTTTGGGCGCGATCCTCGCGACCAAAATCGCTCTTGCTTAGAACTACCCCGCCTGCACGCGTTGCAGAGCGGGGCGTTGTTTTTTTGTGCCCTCAATGATACCGTATTCTTAATTCGTAATTCTTTCTTCGCTTCATTTCTATAACCCTTAACCCTATCACCCCCTTACCCCATCCCCTATGGATTTTCTTCATCTATTCATCGCTCAATATCCGTTTATCGTCTATCCACTCATTTCTGTAGGAGCGATCATAGAAATGGACTTCACGCTCCTCACGTCTGGGGTCCTCGCCCACGAGGGGTATCTTGCGTTTGGAGCGGTTTTTTTGTCGGGCGCGCTAGGGAGCGTTATTCACGACTTTCTTTTTTGGGCGCTGGGAAAACGGCTCGCTAACACCCAGCGAAAGCGTTTTTGGTTTTTTGATCTTGAAAAAATGGAACGATTTTTGCAAAACCTTCGTCCCGCGACTGGCCCGTTTGTGTTTTTTTCAAAATTTATTTGGAACTTTAATCGGCTTGTTCTTGTCTCGGTTGGATATATGAAAGTTCGCTGGAGAGACGTCGCCATTCACTCCATTCTCGCTTCATTTTCTTGGTCTTTGGTGCTTGTGTCGTTGGGATATGTCTTCGCCGATAAAACAGCGCTTCTTCGACAACGCATAGAGCATGCAAGTTTGATTGTTGTGGGAGTTATTGTAGTTATTGTAATCTTTCAATCATATACACGAAAAATCCTCAAAAAATACTTTCTCAACGGGGAGAAAACACAAAATGACGCTTGAGAAATTTTTTGCATTCTGGTATAACCACCTTACGAGCGCTTAGCTTGGTTGGCCCGCCTGCCATCGCTATGCTCGGGCACTAGCGGGCAGGTTAGAGCGACTCGTTTATTCCCTATTTGTCAAAAATTATTTATAATTTTTGTGACAAAAAGCAATCCCGCTTATAGTGGGCGCATAGCTCAGTTGATTAGAGCGCTTCGTTTACACCGAAGAGGTCCCAGGTTTGAATCCTGGTGCGCCCACTATGTGCGGGACACAAGCAAGGGTCACGGGTTCGAACCCCTCAGCGCGCACAAAAATGCACTGCTGCATGTTTGTGAGGGATTTGAACGCCGGAGCATGTTCCGAGCAGAAGCAAGGAACGCGAGGCGGTGCCTAAACCTCTTTTGCGCGACGGCGTAAAAGAGAGTTGAAGGAGAATCCCTCAGCGCGCACAAGCGAAAACATTTTACAGAAATACTTTCCCGTTCTTCTCTTTTACCATCCCCTCTTTTTTCATCTCCCCAATTAACTCCCGAGTTAACTCAGGAGATAAGTTTAATTTTTTCTGAAGTTGTAAGAATTTTTTTGGACCAAGAAGCAATTCCCTCATAATCTTTCCCCGCGCCTGTCGTCGCGATCCTTCAAACTTACTCTGTTTGACATAGTGTTTACTTTTTTTATTTGGGTTTTCTTTTTCTCTTTTTGCTAATGTCGCGCCGTAATCCATAAGCGCCCAATACCATTCCCGTGGATTTTTAATATCCATACTCTCCACTACAATAGTAAAAATTTTTTTATCCGAAACGCTACGAAGATCTGAAAAGAAAAAATAAATAATCGCCCTGCGTATATTGGTTTCTATAAATGGAATAGGAACATTAAACGCAAACGCACACACCGCCCCCGCAGTTGAGGGCCCTATGCCTGGCAACGTCACAAGTTTGTTGTATACGATCGGGATTTTTCCTCCATGTTTTTTTACGATCTCTTGAGCAGATCGCCAAAGATAGAGCGCTCTTCGGTTATACCCCAACCCTTGCCATGTTTCCAATACTTCTTTAAGAGAAGCGTCCGCGAGCGATCTAACTGTCGGAAATTTTTTTATAAATTCTTCATATTTTTTCTCTACTCTGTTTGTCTGAGTTTGTTGGAGCATAAATTCCGACACAAGAATCTCATATGAATTCTTTGTTTTTCGCCACTGGAAAACTCTCCCCTCTTTTTTATAATAGCCCCAAACCACTTTTTTGAATTTTTTAATTTTTGAGAATGACCCCATAGCATTTAAGTATAACAAATCTAAAAATGCTTCTCATCCGGCAAAAATTTATTGCCAGACTCTTGCCGGACTTTTTTGCCGGACTCTTGCCGGACCCCTTTTAAACCTAATATTGTGCGACAGATTTTAAAAAAGCTAGTGTTTATGGGCAAAGTGACCTACGGCTTAAATACTGGGTTTTTTTGATGTCAAAAAAGCTAGTGTTTATGCTGAAACTCACCTACGGCTTAAATACTAGCTTTTTTAAGTTTTTCTTTAAAATGACACCTCTACGGTGAGATAAAATGTTTCACGTGAAACATTTGTATTTTTCTGAGTCCGGCAAAATACCTTTTTTATACTCAAATCGTCTTGCCGGACTCACGATGTTTCACGTGAAACATTCTACATCCGGCAAATAGTTGCCGGACCCACGATGTTTCACGTGAAACATTTGTATTAAGATCAAACACCCTATTCTTTATCTCTTTTTTGAGTATAATATCCATATGGAAAGTAAACATCTACTAATCGGAAGAATAGGAGAGGATGCCGCCTGTGGATATCTCGTGAATAAGAGTTATAAGATTTTACATAGAAATTTTAGGACGAAATTTGGCGAGTTGGACATCATAGCGAAATCGCCAGATAAAACCTTGGTATTTGTTGAAGTAAAGACAAAAAATGACCCCTCCAGAGTCCGGCAAATGAGTCCGGCAAGTTATCCACAGTTCCGGCAAGGTTTTGCCGAAAATCAAAGCGCTTTTTTGCCGGAAGATGAAATGACCTATTCAAAATTGAAGAAATTTAAGAAAATATCAGAGTGGTATGCGAATGAAAACCCCTCTCTTGTTAAAAATGGATACCGGCTTGATGTGATAACAATTATTCTCTCTGACCCTCCTTTTTTCCAACATTATAAAAATATATAGATATTGACAATATCTATTATTTATTGTTCTATATTTTGCCTTTGTTTTTTCTTTGCGATAAACTGCTATCATATAACACCCTCTTACATGTCTGGACACAATAAATGGGCAAACATAAAACGTCGAAAGGAGTCCACCGACAAAAAACGCGCGCAGATTTTTTCTAAACTGCTTCGGGCGATTTCCGTCGCCGCTCGCGTAAGTCCGAACATTGAAGCAAACCAGACACTCAAATCGGCGGTTGAAAAGGCAAGAAAATTCAATGTCCCCCAAGACAACATCGATCGAGCAATAAAAAAGTCCAGCGAAATGAAAGATGTTGAGACGTTGCTTGTTGAGATGTACGGCCCCGAAGGAATTGCCCTACTCTTAGAGGCAACTACCGATAATAAAAACCGAACCGTTTCTGAATTAAAAAAAATTATCTCAGACAACGGGGGAAAGTGGGCAGATCCCGGAAGTGTGCTGTGGGCTTTTGAAAAAAAAGATGGGGAGTATCACGCAAGATTTCCACAAAAACTCTCTGAAGAAACAGAGAAAAAACTTTTAAAACTTCTTGAGGCTCTTGATGATCATAATGATGTCGATGAGGTATATTCTTCCGCTGATCTATTGACGGAAAATCCCCAGTAGATTTACTTCCTACTTCCTACTTCCTACTTCCTACTTCCTACTTCATAATTCCTACTTCATAATTCATTACTCACAATTCACACCTCATTCACATGATTATCCTCGGTGTTGATCCAGGAAGTACGCGGGCTGGATATGGAGTTGTGGAGTTTTCCTCCCATCAAACAAAACTTATTGATAGCGGGATTCTTTCCGTAACAACAAAGAATCAACACGACCGTCTTGTTGAGCTGTATGACTCTTTTACTCCTATCATCCAAAAATATACTCCTGATGCTATTGGTATAGAAAAACTTTATTTTTCAAAAAACGTAAAAACGGGAATGGAGGTATCCCAGGCGCGTGGTGTTTTAATACTTTGCGCGCGACAACACAATGTTCCGGTGTATGAGTTTTCCCCCTCTGAAATAAAGCAGGGGATAACCGGGTGGGGGAACGCCGATAAAAAGTCAGTTGAAATGCTCGTGAAAAAGATTCTGCATACGCCCTCGCTCAAAGCGCTTGATGACGTCTTTGACGCTCTGGGGATTGCTCTGGTAACCGGATACACGCTTAACGGACACGCAGAAAAATCTCAAAAATAAAACGAGGGGTTGGGCGTGTATAGCATATATGCTATGTTTGTCTGATCTGTATTTTTTGTTTTTGGTTATTCTTTTGTTTTTGTTTTATAGCATTTTTAATATTAAGACCACCTATATACAGCAATTTATGTTGTTGCATTTTTCAATCAGCTTGCACACATTCTCATGCATGAGTAGTTCCTGGTAGGAGGTAAGGATCTTTTGAGGTTGGGGTTTGTAAATTGAACGAAGTAGGTTGCGACCCAAAACAAAAGGTAGCGCGGGAGTCTTGACATTCTTTTCCCTCTCGCTATAGTAGAGTATCAAAATTTTAAAAGGTCGCCTTTTGTAATTTATGTACCACAATGACGACACAAGAACTTCTTGTTCGCCCCCTTCTTTCCAGTATGGACGATGAGATGGGCGACGAAGAAAGCTTTGCCCTCGTTGGAGATGATATGGAAGAAAGCGATGAAGAGGAAACGGACGAAACGGAAAGCGATGATGACATAGAAGACGATGACGTAGAAGAAGACGAGGAAGAGCTTGAAGATTTTGAAGAATCAGAAGAAGGGGATATGTAGTTTTGGCCCACTTGTGTATGCAGTGCTTCACGCATCGCCTCGCAGGTGGGTTTTTGTTTCTTGAGATTTTTGTACCTTCGTGAAACAATAGGAGAGTATCTTATTTTATATGTCTATCAAAAAAATTCTCATCGGTCTCCTTTTTTTATGTATCGCAATCGGTATTTGGGGTTCTTTTTTTATTATTGATATTCTCAAAGAACTCCCGAGGCCAGAACAAGTCACCAACTTCCAACCAGTGCAGTCAACTAAAATTTATGACCGAACTGGAGAGGTGCTTCTGTATGAAATACATGGAGACCAAAACAGAGTCGTTGTTCCCCTGCAAAACATTCCGTTACACGCGCAACAAGCAACTATTGCGATCGAAGACCAAGCGTTCTATGAACATTCCGGCTTTTCAATAAGCGGATTTTTTCGCGCGCTCTGGATTAATATTTCTTCTGGAGGGACTAGGCGTCCCGGGGGATCTACCATCACTCAACAGTTGGTCAAAAACGCTTTTCTCTCATCAGAAAAAACGATTAAACGAAAGGCAAAGGAGTTTATCTTGGCATACTGGATAGAACAGCACTACACAAAAGACGAGATCCTCTCACTGTATCTCAATCAGGTGAGTTATGGCTCAAACGCATATGGAATTGAATCGGCAAGTCAGCTCTATTTTGGGAAGAGCGCACAGGAACTTTCTTTGGCTCAATCGGCTCTTTTGTCGGCTCTCGTACAAGCGCCTTCCTACTATTCTCCGTGGGGCGACCACAAAGACGAGCTTCTTGCTCGAAAGGATTATGTGCTTGAAAAAATGTATAAAATGGATTTTATTGACCAAGAAGAGCTTGCTCGCGCGCAAAGTGAATCTCTTGTTTTTCTCAGCCAAAATCTTGGGTCTATCCGCGCGCCTCACTTTGTTATTTTGGTAAAAGATTATCTTGAAAAAACATATGGGGAAGAATATATCCAAAACGGAGGGCTTCGCGTTGTCACCACACTCGACTGGACGCTCCAGGAACGCGCAGAGCAAGTAGTAAAAGACGGCGCTGCTCGAAATACGGAACTTTATAATGGGACCAACGCGTCTCTTGTCGCGCAAGATCCAAAAACAGGACAGATTTTGTCTTTGGTAGGATCCGCGGATTATTTTAATGATGATATTAGTGGACAATTTAATGTCGCAACACAAGGATTGAGACAACCAGGTTCGGCTTTTAAGCCTTTTGCTTATCTTACGGCTTTTACCAAGGGATACACTCCAGACACAATCGTTTTTGACGTTCCAACGGAATTTACCCCAAACAATCCCTCGTGTCCCGTGCTTGTTAATTTCTCCATAAAAAATTCTTCATGTTTTCATCCGCAAAATTTTGATGGAATCTTCCGTGGTCCCGTATCCTTAAAGCAGGCGCTCGCCCAATCCATTAACATCCCCGCCGTGAAAACACTTTATCTTGCCGGATTTGATTCTGTTATAGAAACAGCAAAAAAAATGGGCATTAGCACGCTTACCGATAAATCGCGATTTGGTCTTTCTTTGGTTTTGGGCGGGGGAGAAGTTCGATTAATTGATATGGTAGGCGCATACTCCGTTTTTTCTCAAAACGGGGTTAAACACAATCAGTCATTTATTCTTAAAGTAGAGAACAACCAAGGCGACGCCCTTGAAGAATATAAAGACGTTTCCGAAAAAGTCGTTGACGCTCAACCAGCGCAACTTATCAATTCAATACTCTCTGATGTATCGCTCCGATCCGGACTATTTCAATCAAGTTTATCCCTCACCGTATTTAATGGATATGAAGTAGCTCTAAAAACGGGGACTACAAACGACTACAGAGACGCGTGGGTGCTTGGGTATACTCCCTTCATTACCGTTGGCGTATGGGCAGGAAACAGCGATTACACCCCCATGCAACAACAAGGAGGAAGTATTTTAGCCGCAATCCCTATTTGGAGCGAATTTTTAAGAGGGACTATTAATTCCTTTCCCCCCGAATCCTTTCAGCGTCCAACCCCAACGTTCTCTTCGCAACCGATGCTTAGTGGTCAATATATTACCCAAACACCAACATCTCCCCATATACATTCAATTCTTTACTACATACAAAAAGAAAGCCCGACAATTTCTCAACCGCAATATAACCCAGCAAATGATTCTCAATTTTATAACTGGGAGGTTCCGGTTATAGAATGGGCACAACAAAACATTCCAAACTTCACGATTTTGTATAACAAATAAACACCCCCAAAGGGGTGTTTATTTGTGTCTCTTTTATGCCGATTTAATAGGCATAATAATATAAAAATAGGAGGGGTCGTCGGGAGATTTTATCAAACTCGGCTTTTCCTCGCCGTTAAATCCTATCATAATCTGCTGTGTTTTAATGTTTCGCAGTCCATCCAACACAAACCTCCAGTTAAACGTCACCTTTGTTGACCCTCCTTTTATTTTCGCCGGTAAGAGATATTCACTCTCTCCAAATTCCTGACTCGATGAGAGTACTTGTACGTTTTTCAATTGTTCGTCGGTAATAAACCCAACCTCGTGCAATCTATTAGAAAGAGAGCTGGTAAGTTTTAACGCCGAAACAACCCCTTCTTTTTCCAGCACCACCTCTGTTTCAAATGAAAGCGGAATAATCGGCTCATAATCGGGAAATTTTCCGTCAATAAGTCTTGATATAATTTGAGTGTTTTCCGTCTGAAAAAGTATCTGTCCTTCGTCTATGTAAACATAGAGTGTTTTTTCATTTTGAGACGAAAACACACGAACTACTTCTTGCACTGTTTTTAAGGGAATAATACAGGAAACATCTTCTTGTGTTGTTGTGTGAAACTTTTTTTCTTCAATTTTCTTTTCAGCTAGACGAAAACTATCCGTGGCCGCGACCCGAAATTCATTGTTTTTAAATTTAAACAATACTCCAGAAAGTTCTGGCCGAAGATCGGATACCTGACATGCAGAAGAAACAGCGCTTAGTGAGTCGATAAAATACGCTAAATCAAATTCAAAAGCATGCGCGGTTTCTTTTTTAATTTCTGGGATAATAGGAAACTCCTCTTTTGGCGCTGTTGATATTTTTGCTTTATAGTTGTCGGTTGTGATGAGAAGTGACTTCTCTTTTAATTCTATCGTTATCCTCTCTGAGGAAAGGTTACTTATAATTTGTGAGAATATGGCGTAGGGGATTGCTACAGACCCCTTTTCAATCACCTTTGCGGAAACAAGGTGAGAAATAGCTATTTCAAGATCTGTTGATACGAGACGAAGTTTCCCATCTTGGTTTTCTATAAGAAAATTCTTCAAAATAGGAAGATTGGAAACATCTTTTCGCGCACCAGAGATGTTTGATAAACCCTCTTTTAAATTATTTTTTAATACAACGAAGTTCATAGAAGAAAATTCCTAATATTTTTAGTGTCTTATAACTATATATTTATTATATAAGACTTGTAGTAGTAATAGTAGTGGCGGTGGATATGTGTATAAACAGCTCTTGTGGGGTGGTTTGTTGGTTTCTTGTGATAAAAAACAAGTATAAAATGTGGATAATATGTTTGTGTTAGGTGAGTTTGGTGGGTATAAGTTTTAGGGGTTTTTATTGATTAATTCCTTTAAAAGAATGATTTTTTGGTTTAAATCCCTATTTTTCGTTATTTCAAGCGCTATTTTTTCATAAGAGTGAATCGCGGTGGTGTGATCTCTTTTCCCCACCTTCTCCCCAATATCTGGGTATGACATCCCCAAGATATCACGCAAGAGGAACATAGCCACTTGTCTGGGGAGCACAATTTCCTTTCTCCGTGATTTATTGAGGATATCGTTTTGGGAAATTTCAAAAAATTGTCCCACACACTTAAGAATATGGGCGGGGTTGATATTCACCGCCGCCTGTTGAATGGTGTTGTTGATGATTTCTTCCGCTGTTTTTACATCTAAATCTTTTCCTTTGTATTCTTTGTAGAAATGAAGTTTGTTAATAACTCCCTCGATTTCTCTGACGTTTCTCTGTATTTTTGACGCAATTAAATGAGAAATATCATCAGAAAGGTCAAATCCCTTTTCTTGGGTTTTGTTTTTAATAATCGCAACCTTCATCTCATAATCTGGATAGGTAATATCAACAATCATTCCCGCTTCAAATCTTGAGCGGAGCCGTTCTTCTAGGACGGGGATTGCCGAAGGGGGACGATCTGATGAAATGATTATTTGCTTGTTGTTTTGGTGGAGAATATTGAAGGTGTGAAATAATTCCTCTTCGCTTCGCTCCTTCCCCCCAATAAACTGGACGTCGTCAATAATCAACACATCAATAGTGCGGTATTTATTTTTAATATCATCCATCCGCTTTGAACGAATTGCCCAAACCACGTCGTTTACAAAACGCTCGGAGGGGACATATTTTACCTTCACCCTATTTTTGTATGTTTTTGTTATTTCGTTTCCTATTGCTTGAATAAGATGCGTTTTCCCAAGACCGGTTCCTCCGTATACGAAGAATGGATTGTATTTTTTCCCGACTTCTTTGGCAACCGCCAACGATGCCGCGTACGCGAGTTCGTTTGACGACCCAACCACAAATCCATTGAATGTATATCGCGGGTGGAGATTTGTTTCGGGGTGCACGGAAAATTCAGGAAATCCAACTTGGCCCACCTCTTCAATTTGGGGCTTTGGTTTCTTAAAAATTTTTTCTTCCACCTCGGGACTAAAAACAATATACTCAACTCGCGAAATTTCTTCGTCAAAGTTTTGAAGCGCTTCTAGAATTGCTTTATGGTATTTACTCTGCACCCATTCTTTCGCAAAATTATTATTTACTCCTACTGTTGCGACGCCCGTTTGTGGGTTTTTGTTCACGAGTCGGCTATTCTTAAACCAAGTAAGAAAGTTTGGTTTCGAAATCTGTAGTTCCAACTCTGAGAGAGTTTTTTCCCACAAAGTTTTTAGGTCGTTGATGGGCATGGGGATGGTTTGCTAAAGGAGTAATAAAAGCGTTTCTATTGTAATGAAAGGAATTGGGAAATGAAAGTGTGGAAAAGTTGGAAATTGTGTATAAGTTGTGGATTTCTCTTTTCTCGGAAACAATATATTAAATAAAGTTTAAAGGCAATTGGCTTTGATTGCCTTTTTTATGTTTTATTGCTACACTTCCCTTTGTATTTTTAACCGTTTTTTATGTCGGAAACATATCAACCAAAAAAGAGAAAACGAAGCAAAACTCATGGGTTTCGAAAACGGATGAGTTCTTCGTCTGGGCGTCGCGTGATTGCCCGAAGGAGACAAAAAGGCCGTAAACGCATCTCGGTGTAATCTTTATGCTTCCCAAACGACATCGTCTTCCAACGTCCTTTTTTTCTCAAAAAGGAAAGCGCGTGATTGAGCGGGTGTCTGGGGAGTGGTTCTTTGCTCGCGCGTTCGGATCTTCCTTGCCATTTGTACGATGCGCCGTTGTGGTGTCTTCCAAGGTTGCTCCAAGGGCCGTTGACCGGGTCCGTATCCGCAGGGACATATATCAACTTATCCCCCCAAGCATTTTTCAGAAAGCGACGGGGAAAGACGTTGTTATTACCATCACGAAAAATGTTGATATTAAAAAAACGGAAGGAATAGGAGAAGAATTTTCACACGCCATTAAAAAAATCATATAAGCATGGGTATATTTCAAGAATTATTTTATCGTCCGCTTCTCAATCTTTTATTTTTTATTTACAATCTGGGCGTTGTTGATTTGGGTGTGGCGATTATCATTCTCACCGTCGTTGTGCGCTTGGTGCTCCTCCCTCTTTTTTATAAGAGCGCCAAAGACCAAACAATTCTTCAAAAAATCTATCCAAAGATTCAAGAAGCGCAAAAAAAACATAAGGACGACAAAGAAAAACAAGTGAAGGAAATTATGGGAATTTATAAAGAGCACAAGGTTAACCCTTTTTCCGGATTTTTATTACTTCTTGTCCAACTGCCGATTCTTATCGGACTCTATCAGGTCTTTTTAAAAGGATTTTCTGATCAGACACTTACGCATTTGTATTCTTTTGTATCAACTCCTGCTGTTGTAAACACCTCTTTTTTGGGTCTTGTTCCGCTTGACCAAAATAATATTATCCTCGTTTTCTTGGCGGGGGTATTTCAATATCTCCAGTCCTATATTTTGCTTCGCGTGAACAAGAAAGAGAGTTCTGGGCCCGCGATGGTCCAAAATATTACGAAAAAAATGGTATTTTTTGCTCCATTGCTTACCATTGTTATCCTCTATTCACTTCCTTCCGCTGTTGCGTTATATTGGTTAACGACCTCGGTATTCTCCGTGGGGCAACAGCTGGTAATTAATAAGAATATTCATAAAGAAGATGGAACACACAACGGAGGCGATGAGAAAAGAAGTTGAAACGATTATCCGACTTATGGGTTTTTCGGATTTTTCAGTGACATGCGCCGATGAATCGCGGCGACTTTCCGTATTTATCAACGACGCTCCCTTTCTGCATAGATACTTGCCACAATTTGTTCTTGACCTAGATTTTCTGGTAAAAAGTATCGCGCGCCAGAAGGGATCTGAAGTGTGCTTTGTTGATGTAAATAATTATAGAAAAGAAAGAGAGGATCTCATTATAAAACTTGCCAAAGCGGCCGCAAAGAAAGCGTCAACGACCATGCAGGCGGTCGGACTTCCTCCGATGAACGCTTTTGAGAGGCGGATCGTGCATAGCGAACTTTCTATGCATCCCGACATCAAAACCGAAAGCGAAGGAGAGGGGAAGACAAGACACATTGTTATCAAGCCGTTGGAATAAAATTACAGCAACGCGTTGGAAGCTTATAATTTTTTCTTACTATTCTTACGATCGTAATAATAGTAAGATGGTGGGGTTTGGAAGATTGGAACGTGTCAAGAATTTGACAGGTCTATTTATTTAATGTGCCGCCCATTTTTTTATTCCATTTCTCCCCAGCGTTTTGCCATTTGCACATCCACCTTCAAAGGAACGGAGAGCGCGTAGGCGTTTTCCATCGTCTTTTTGATTTCTTGTATCACCTCACTTTCTTTTTTCTGCGCAAGCAGTTCGTCAGAAATTTCAAATACTAATTCGTCGTGTATGGTGAGAATCATGCGTACATTTTTCTTCCACCCTTGTTTTTCTATGAGGTCCGATACATGACGCATCGCGATTTTTAAGATGTCGGCCGCCAAACTTTGGAGGGGCATATTAATAGCGATACGTTCGGATTCGGAAGAAAACCTTTGATTCAAAGAATGAATGTTTTTTACGCTTCTCACTCTTCCGTTTATGTTTCGCACCTCTTCGTTTTCCCGCGCTTCCTTGAGAATGTTTTGTTGCCACTCTTTTACAGTTGAAAATTCATTAAAATATTTTTCTATAAACATCTTTGCTTCTTGCAATGAAAGCCCGCTTTGTTGGGCGAATGCTCGGGGCCCCATGCCATAAATAATTCCGAAGTTGAGCGTTTTTGCTATGCGGCGCTGATGGTGAGCAACTTCATCTTCGCGTAATCCGAATATGCGTTGGGCAGTGAGTCGATGGATGTCTTTGTTTTGAGCAAATGCGCTTGTGAGTGTGGGATCTTTTGAAAGAGACGCAAGCACGCGTAGTTCTATCTGGGAATAATCAAAAGCTACCAGTGTAAAACGAGGTGGAGCAATAAAAATATTTCGTATTTGTTTTGACCACGATGATTCTTGCGGGATGTTTTGCAGGTTTGGGTTTTGACAGGAGAGGCGACCGGTTGTGGCTCCAAGCTGTAAAAAAGTGGGGTGGATCCTCCCGTCTTTGGCGACGAGTTTTTCAAAAGCATCAATGTATGTCGTTTTGAGTTTGAAAAATTCTCGGTATAGGAGAATGTCGCTTGTAATCGGGTACGAGGCGGAAATGCGATCAAGTACCTGTGCCGCTGTTGATGTTATTTTCGCTCCGCACGATTTGAAATATTCCAACAATTGTTTTGGGGAATTAAGGTTTATGTTTTTGTTGATTTTCTTTAAGATATTTTTTTCCAATAGCACGATTTCTTTTGCCATTTCTTTTTGAGCTTCTTTGAGTGACGCTTCGTCTATCAAAATCCCTTCCTGTTCCATGCGCGCCAGAACGGGGATAAGCGGCATTTCTATTTGAGAAAAAACACGGTCAAGTTTTTTTTGGGCAAGTTGTTTTTGCGTCCATTGATATGCGCGCGATAGAAATTCTTTTTTAGGGAGTATTGTTTTGAAGATGCGCCCGCTTGCCTCTTCCCATGTTTTTTCTCGTATTTCCAAAAGATGAAGCGCAATGAGTATGTCAAAATATGGTTGCGCGAGCGGGTGTTTTTTTAGGTATTGTTTTAGATTGTATCCGATTTTAAGTTTTTCTGATTGAAGTTGTATTTTTGTTGAGTCGGACGTTTCATTTAGTACAAGCGTGTCTGTGTCGTCTTCTTTTGTGGAAGCGTGATGGGCTGGTTGTTCGCGGACCGTTTTTTGAGGGGCTACCTCCAGTCGTTTTAATAATGAGTCAAAATTATTTTCTTCAAAGAATGTTCGTATTTTCGTGGGTGTGGGGGAAAAAACGATGTCGGATATGGTGGTGTTGACTGGAACGTTGCAATCAATTTGCGCGAGCTCTTGAGAGAGAAGGGCATTTTTTTCGTTTAATTTTATTTTTTCGTATGCCTTCTCTTCGGCTCCTTTTAAGAGAAAATTCTGTAGTGTGTCATAAGAGGAAAGAATTGCGGAAGCGGTTTTTGGTCCGATGCCCGCAACTCCCGGGATGTTGTCCGAGGCGTCTCCCACCAGCGCCTTGTAATCAATTACTTGGTCTGGACGTACCCCAAGTTTTTCAAATACTCCTTGTTCGTCATATATAACTGTTTCAGAAATTCCTTTTTTAAAGGTTTCTACTACCACCTTTCCGTCGTCAACCAATTGAAGCGAGTCAAGGTCTCCGGTAAAAATAACGATGCGCGCATCCGCTTCTTTTTTAAAGCGTGTTGCCAAAGTTCCGATGAGGTCGTCTGCTTCATATCCTGGTTTTTCCACTGTGGTGATTGAAAACGCTTCAAATAATTTTCTGGAACGAATAAGTTGTGAAACAAGGTCGTCGTCTGCTTTTGGCCGATGAGCTTTGTATGCGTCGTACCGTTCTTTTCGAAATGTTGGTTCTGGGCGGTCAAAAAGAGCGACCGCATAATCTGGTCGAATAACGTTGGTGATTTTCAATAAAATATTTGCCAAACCGTAAAGCGCTCCGGTGGGCTCGTTGTCTTTGTTTGTAAGAGGCGGAAGGGCGTGATAACAGCGGTGAATGAGTGAATGGGCGTCAATTAAGAGAATAGTGCGCATAATGGCGTGCGTTACGTATTTAGAATATGAGTATGAGGTTGTATATATTGTACCACGACAAACTTATCACGAAGAAGCGTGCGGGTTGTGCACATATTGACTCCCATTATGGGCGATGTGTGATATACTATTAGCAAACAGGCGTTATCGTCTTGTTGGTGGTGAAATATCATTATTAATAATCGCATTATTTTTTATATGAACGGACAAGAGCCAATGGCATATCCACCGCAGTCGGGGAATCAAAATACATCAGGGAACGTTCCTCCTCCGCCTCCTTCGCCTGACCAACAGGTAGGGGTGCGTAGTATGGAATCTGATTTGGAGTCAATTCGCCAGACTGGGGGAGAAGCTCCCGCGCCACAAATTATCAACGCCCCAGAACTTTCCGGACAAAAACAAGAAATGTCTGTTGGTCCTCAAGAAGTTCCCCCCGCCCCTCCC
>Ga0210057_1004885_pt1 | contig 17503 bp, 17 predicted proteins | sample CryGeyCG2114_010_2_FD_183968 | JGI IMG/M metagenome (GOLD analysis project Ga0210057, IMG submission 183968) | Groundwater microbial communities from aquifer - Crystal Geyser CG10_big_fil_rev_8/21/14_0.10 (SPAdes) (version 2) | ecosystem: Environmental > Aquatic > Deep subsurface > Groundwater ...
GAAATGATACGAAAAAGGGGTATATCATTGATTTATACTCAATTTTGAGTATAATCATACTCAAAATTGAGTATAATAAAGATATGTTTGACTTGATAACAAAATCAAAGATACGGAAAAATATTCTTCTGCTTTTTGTCTATAATTCCGAAAAAGAATATTATGTGAATGAGGTTGCGCGACTTGTAAAAACGTCTTCCGGCACGGCGGCGCGGGAACTGGAAAAACTTGTTCGCGGTGGGTTTCTAAAAAAGGAAAAGAAAGCGAATCGGGCGTATTTTGCGGTCGACGATGGGAGCAATGTGGCGCGCGACATAAGGAATATTGTCGACAAAACAATTGGGCTCGAACACATTTTAAAAAAGGAATTACATGGGGTGGGGGGTATGTGTTTTTCATTTCTTTTCGGTTCGTACGCGAATGGCGGCATGAAGGCAGACTCCGATATCGACTTGTACGTTATCGGGAATGTGGACGAGGATGATTTGCATACACGAGCGGTGAACGCGGAGCGATATGCGCATCGCGAGATTAATTACCACATTGCGACACTTGATGAATTCAAGGAAAAACTGAAAACATCGTTTTTTCATAAAAAAGTCGTGGAAAACTATATTTTATTGTTCGGCGATGAATCGGAATTTAGAAAACTTGTTAAATGAACTGCTTGAAGAGGGAAAGATAAGGAAGCAGGAAACCGACACGAATTATGTGAATGGACTGCTTCACGTGGCCTATCGAAACTTTTTATCTGCCGAATATAATTGCGGAGGCGGTTTTCCCGATACCGCATTCAAATCGGCATACGATGGGATATTGCAGATATCGCGAGCGATTCTGCTTTTGAACGGATATCGCCCCGACGATGGGGAACAGCACAAGACGACTTTTTTGGTCGCTGGCGCCCTGCTAGGCGAACGTTTTCTTGCACTCGTCGGGAGAATAGATAAATACAGAGTAAAAAGAAACAATGCGGTATATCAGCCGGTTGATATGCTATCGAAAAGTGAAGCGCTTACCATCATCGCTTCGGCAAGGGAATATTGGGGTGCGGTGCGGGGGTATTTCAAAGAAAAAGACAGTCAGCTGGAATTGTTTGATTTTTAACTCGTTATTTTATGAATAAAAACCTCACCGTCATCGTCTTGACCTACAACGAAGAGTTGCACCTCGCGCGATGCTTGGAGAGTGTGAGAACGCTCGCGAGTGAAATCGTGGTCGTTGATTCGTTTTCAACGGACAAGACACAGGAAATCGCCCGCACATTCGGCGCGAAGGTCACAACGCACGAATTCAAGAATCAGGCGGATCAGTTCAACTGGGCGCTCGACAATGTGTCCCTCGCGGGCGAATGGGTGCTCCGCCTTGATGCGGATGAATATCTTTTGCCGGAACTCGCCGAGGAAATAAAAGCGCGGATTGACAATGTCGGGTCATCGAAAGACCATGGGTCTTTCGATGACCAAAATATTGTCGGCTTCTATCTCCGTCGCCGCGTTATTTTTATGGGGCGGTGGATACGCCACGGCGGGTATTATCCGACGCTCATCCTGCGCCTGTTCCGGAATGGGAAGGGTCGCTCGGAAGTGAGAGAAATGGATGAGCATATCGTTGTTTCCGAAGGGCAGACACAGACGTTCGAGAACGATTTCGTGGATGAGAATTTACGGAGCCTGCATTGGTGGACCGCAAAACACAACGATTTTTCAACGCGGGAGACGCGGGAGCGTATAAAGGAAGAGGAAGAACACATGGAGATTCAAGAAGATCCGCTGGGAAGCCAGACCGAGCGTAAGCGTTGGTGGAAGATGGCGGTGTATATGAACCTTCCGCTTTTTTGGCGCGCATTCGGGTATTTCTTCTATCGCTATTTTCTCCGCCTCGGTTTCTTGGACGGCAAAGAGGGTCTCATTTTCCACTTCTTGCAAGGCGGGTGGCATCAGTTCCTAATCGACGCAAAAATATATGAACAAGAAAAAGGACAGAGTTATAAAGCGGAGGAAGAGTAGACATCTTGTAATCGGTGCCGGCGAAGTGGGAAGAGCGCTTTTTGAGATATTGAAAAAAAACTTCGACGTTTCGCTTCGTGACAAGGAAGGTGAGACGGGTGAGCACTACGACGTACTCCATATTGCCTATCCTCCTTTTTCGGGATTCGTGAAGGCGACGAAAAAATATATGCGCGAATACGGCGCCCCGCTTGTCATCGTTCATTCAACGGTTCCGGTGGGAACAACGAAGCGGTTGGGTGCATCCGCGGTGCATAGTCCCATACGCGGAGTGCATCCACATCTTACGAAGGGAATTCGCACGTTTGTGAAATATTTCGGCGGACCAAAGGCGGTCTCCGCAGCACGGTATTTTTCAAAACTTGGCATACCGGTCAAGACATTTAAAGACGCGGAAACGACAGAGCTCCTAAAAATACTCGATACTACCTACTACGGGTGGAATATCATGTTTGCGAAGGAGGCAAAGACGTTGTGTGAGAAATTTGGAGTAGACTTTGATGACGTTTACACCGTTCCGAATCGTGACTATAATGACGGGTATGCGAAGCTCGGTATGGAGCACGTAACTCGTCCCGTTCTGAAATACGTTCGTGGCAAAATAGGAGGTCACTGTGTGATCCCGAATACCAAGCTTTTAAAAAGCTGGATGACCGATACGCTCAAAAAAAGGAACGAACAATACCAATAAATTCGTATTTCGTAGCATTATATGAAACAAGTTTTCCAAAACCCCAAGTCGGGAGAAACAAGACTCGAGGAAATTACCCCTCCTACGGCACCTTCAAAGGGAGTGCTTGTACAAAATAGATTTTCGGTAATCAGTGCTGGCACCGAACGCGGTATTATTGAACTTTCAAAAAAGAGTCTATTTGAAAAAGCGAAAGAGCGCCCCGATTATGTACGGAAGTTCTTTATGCTCATAAAGACGAAAGGATTTAAGTGGGCGTGGGGTGTGGCACAGGCGAAGCTCGGCAAAGATATCGCACTAGGCTACTCGAGCGCGGGTATCGTTATCGGTGCGGGAAGGGAAGTGGAAGAATTTCGCGCGGGGGATAGGGTTGCATGCGCGGGACAGGATTATGCTTCGCACGCGGAGGTAATTGCGGTGCCGAAGAACCTTTGTGTGAAGATTCCGGAAAATGTTTCGGAGAAGGAAGCCGCCTTCGCAACAATTGCCTCGATAGCAATGCAGGGAATCCGGCAAGCGAATCTCACCCCCGGTGAAAAAGTGGGGGTGGTGGGGCTCGGTCTTTTGGGACAGCTTTCGACAAGAATGCTCCGAGCATACGGTCATCCCGTCATTGGATTCGACGTGAACTCGGAACAGGTAAAATTTGCGCTCGAAAACGGAATGGACGAAGGTGTCGCACTCGGAATGGGGGATCCGGAACTGAGCGTCAAGAAATTTACGGACGGAAGGGGTGTGGATGCAACACTCATATACGCAAGCGCAAAGACCGACGATCCGCTGAAGCTCGCGGTTACGATTTCTCGTGACAGAGGGCGCATCGTGCAGATAGGCAACATCGTGACCAATATTCCGTGGCGTGATTTTTATCCGAAAGAACTTTCATACATATCATCGCGTTCCTACGGACCCGGTCGCTACGACCCTTCCTTTGAAGAGGGGGGAAACGATTATCCTTTGGGGCATGTTCGGTGGACGGAACGACGTAATATGGAGGAATTTCTTCGTCTTCTCTCCGACGAATCTGTTGATATAAAAAATCTTATCACCAAAACATTTTCAATCGACGAGGCGAAGGGGGCATACGATCTTGTGTTCCGTCCCGAGGGATTGGTACACGGTATCGTGTTGGAATATCCGGAAGAGAAAAAACACGCACATCGGATTGATTTCGAAAAGTCCGTCGCAGAGCCCGCAAAACAAAAAGAAGTGGGCGTGGGGCTGATTGGCCTCGGTTCTTTTATGAAATCCGAAATACTCCCGCACTTAAAGAAGACAGAAGGTGCGCGGGTCATCGGTGTTGCGCACACGCATGGTCTGGATGCTAAGGCGACGGCGGAGGAATGGGGAGCCGAGTATGTAACAAACGACTACCACGATATTTTAAATGACAAAAACATTGACCTCGTGATTTGCGCCACGCGCCATTCAAACCACGCGAAGATAGCCGTGGAAGCGCTTCGTGCGGGGAAGAATCTTCATATGGAAAAGCCACTCGCATTAAACGAAGAAGAGCTCGTCGCGGTGATGGAAGAAGCGAAACATTCCAAGGGACGCCTCTTTGTCGGCTTCAATCGCAGGTTCTCGGAACACTTTGTGAGAGTGAAGGAACTGTTTGCCGATTCGCAGACACCATTGCAGATGCTCTACCGTATAAATTACGCGCTGGAAGAGCATTGGTCTCACGATCAAAAAGAAGGAGGGCGCTTGATTGGTGAGGCGTGTCATTTTGTGGACGCACTTGCGTATCTTTCGGGATCGAAGCCGGTGCGCGTGACCGCCGCGTCGGTGCCCGTGGGAGGCGCGGTACCTCATGAAGAAAATTTTGCGTTCACGGTGGAGTTCGAAAACGGATCAATCGGAACCGTGGTCTATGGAGGTCTCGGCAATTTCCGTCTCCCGAAGGAATATATAGAGATTTACGGGAATGGAAATATTTTTGTGATTGATAATTTCAAAGAGGGAAAATTCATTACCCCAACCAAGATCACAAAATATAATCTCCGCCATCAGCACAAAGGATATCTTGAAGAGTTGCAGGTTCAGATAGACGCGATACGCGGAGGCTTGCCTTCGCCCATGTCGCTCGAGGAAATTTACGCCTCGCACCTCGGTATCATTAAAGTTGCGGAAGCAATAAAAACAGGCGGCGCCGCCGAGGTTCAATATTAAGGCGAGCGTATGCAGGGACCGAATTATTTCAGGAGAATATTCAAGGTGTATTTTACGCGAGACAAAGGATATCTCGCATTTTGGCACGAGCGTCCGGCAGTGAGCGAAAACATTTCTCCGCAATCACTCAAAGGATTTTACTATATGACCTTCTCCGACAAGGCACGGTACGGCGGACCGAAAGACGAAGGCGGGGTAATCCTCTTTGATTATTATTTCGATATAGGACGGCAATACAATCCGCTCGCCGTTGCTCAGTACGGACTGGGACATTGGAATCTTTTTCTGAAAACGGGGGAAGAGAAATATTTAAAGACGGCAAAAATACAAGCGGAGTGGCTTCTTTCGCATCTCGAGAAGGAAGGAGAAGATATGTGGGTGTGGAAACATCATTTTCCTTGGCACTATAAGCATCCGCTCGCCTCGGGATGGTATTCGGCGCACTCACAAGGAACCGGCATTTCTTTACTCGGCAGGATGTTTGCATACACGGGAGACGAGCGATATAAAGACGGAGCGAAAAAAGCGTTTACAGTTTTTGATCGCGCGATTGGCGAGGGCGGGGTGAAATACACAGATACTTCCGGTGGAGTGTGGCTCGAGGAGTATCGTGTGAATCCGCCGACACATATCTTGAATGGTTATCTCTGGGCGTTGTGGGGCGTTTGGGATTTTCATGTTTTGACGAATAACATTCGCGCAAAGGAGCTTTTTGACGAATGCATTCGTACACTCGAGAAACATATGCCCCGTTTTGACCTCGGTTTCTGGTCTCGTTATGATCTCTCGCATCAGGCACTCGCCATGATCGCGAGCCCCTTCTACCACTCGCTCCATATTGTACAGCTCGAGGCAACCGCCCTGATTTCGGGGAGTGCTATTTTCTCCGACTACGCAAAACGATTTGCGCGTTACGCGAAAAACCCATTTTTCAAAACCATTGCCGTAGCCTACAAGGCAGTCTTCAAACTCTTCTATTTTTAAAATGCATATTTTAGTCCTCCACCAGTTCTATACCACCGACGCGGAAGCGGGTATTCCGCGTTTCAATATTCTCGCGAAGCGCTGGCGCGAGCGTGGAGCTGAGGTAACCGTACTCTCGGGTTCGGTGAACTATATTACGGGAGTACGCAGAAAAACAAAAGGACTTTTTTCGAAAGAGATTGATGAGAAGAACGACGCTCGTATCATGCGTGTCTTTTCCACCACATTCGGTCTCGGCTATCGCACGTTTTTGGGAAGAATGGCGTCTTATATTTCGTTTTTCATTTTTGCGCTTTTCTCCTCTTTTTTTCTCCCACGTCTCGATCTCGTTATCGCTTCCTCGCCCCCCATCTCGATAGGATTTCTCGGGTGGTGTGTTTCGTTTTTCCGTCGAGCACCCTTCGTATTTGAAGTACGCGATCTCTGGCCGGACGAGATTGTTGAGCTTGGGTACATAAAAAATTCCGCGTTGATTGGCGCGACCCACGTACTCGAGCATTTTCTCTACGCCCGTGCTCGGCGCATTGTTGTGAACTCGCCGGGACTCAAAGAATATCTTATTACCAAAAAATCTGTGGACGCGGAAAAAATCGGGGTTGTTGTAAATCCCGTGGAAAAGGGAGTCGCGGAAAGAGAGGAAAGTTCTCTCATCGCGTGGGGAAAGAAAAACGTCATTTATACAGGAGCGCACAGTTTTGTCTATGATTTTGATATTTTACTCGACGCGGCGAAAAATCTTCCCGAAATCACGTTCATACTCGTGGGAGACGGGCGACAGAAACCTGAGCTTTTGAAAAGAGTTGAGCACGAAAATATAGTGAACGTTCATTTTTACCCTTCGGTATCGCGTGCCGAAGTACCGAGGATTGTTGCGCGTGCGGACGCGGGAGTGATTCCTTTGGGGCATATGAAGCTCCTCTCATATATTTATGCGTCGAAAACCTTTGACTATATGGCGGCGGGGAAGCCGATTGTTTTTATGGGAGAAGGAATAAACGCCGCACTCATAAGAGATGAAGCACGGTGCGGTGTCTGTATTTCACCGGGCGACAGAGAAGGGCTTGAGAAAGCGCTTATCTCCGTCCTCTCGGGAAGCGAAGATTCAAAGGCGATGGGAGAACGCGGAAAACGGTATCTCGAGGAACATTTCTCGGCAGAGAAACTCGGTGATGAATATCTCGCCTTTCTCGAAAAAACAGTCCACCTCGGATAGGTGGGTTGTTTTTTTGTATTTCGTAGTCTTATGAAAACCAAGTATCGTACCAGAGGGAGAGAGTGATAAGGTTCCAAAGGCGGAAATTATGGTCCGCTTTGTTCTTTTGATGCGCATCCGCGAGGTAGCGGACGTAGTCGTAATTCAAGAATTTCCTCTCTTTCAGTTTTGAGTTGTAAATAATGTTCATAAGTGTATCCGATATGGCGTAGTTCGGCTTTAGCCACTCACTGATAGGATTCGCAAATCCCTGCTTTTTTCTCCAGATAATATCCTTTTGGATTTCCTTGGGGATTATATTTTCCGCCGTTTTTTTAAGAATGTATTTCGGTTCACCCCCTTTTATTTTTATTGCGGTGGGCATTCGGAACGCAAGCTCAACAAGTCTCGTGTCGAGAAAGGGAACACGTCCTTCGAGCGAGTGCGCCATGGTCATTTTGTCGGCACGCGCGAGGAGAAGTTCGGGAAGCCGGTTTTTAATCTCGACGTACGTCATCTGCGTAAGAAAATCGGCACGCGGGTCGTTTTGTTGCAATTCTTTGTAAAGCGCTTTGATAAACCCGTAACTCGGAGTAACCGCATTCTTAAGTTCGGGTGTTACAAGGTTTTCTTTCGCGTGATCGCCGAAAGCGACCGCGAGTCCCCAGAAAGGTTCTTCGTTGTTTTGGAATCGTTGGAAATATTCCTTCCCGAAATCGAGGCGGGCGGTTTTAAGCCCCATTACACTTTTCAGCAATTTTGTTTTCAGAGGATTGGGGAGTTTCTTGAACAACTCCCATTTTTTTTGAAGCGCGACCGCTTTTATGTATGTGCGGTAACCAGAAAATATCTCATCGGAACCTTCTCCGATCTGCACGACGGTTACCCCGCTTTTTTTAGTGAGCTCGGAAAGCCAGAAAAGAGGAAAGCAAACTTGATCGCCGTTCGGGTCGTCGGCATATTTTCCGTAGAGGGGGAGAAAATCACGCATGTGAGATTCGTCGAGGAGGAGTTCGTGAGGTTTTGTCCCGAGAGATTTTGCCACCATGCGGGAATATTCAAATTCATTCTTTTCGTTGAAATCTTTGTACCCAACGGAGAAAGTTTCTACCGGATGTCGGAGCGCACTGCTCATCAACGTTGCGTTGATTGACGAGTCGATGCCTCCCGAAAGAAAGCATCCGAACGGTACGTCCGAAACCATCTGTGCTTGTATGGAATCTTTCAAAAGCGCACCAACCTCGTCTATGTATTCCCGTTCCGCATATTTGTTATTTGGAGCGTGAGCGACGGTTGGATTCCAATACTCATCTTCTTGTAGCGAACCGTCGTGATTTATCAAAAGGCGGTGAGCTGCAGGGAGCTTTCGCACATTTCTAAAGAGCGTATGGGGAGCGGGAGTCGTAGAAAAGGTGAGGTAGTAGGAAAATCCATGCTCGTTCAACTCTTTTTTAAATTCGGGATGTGCGAGGATTGCTTTTATTTCGGAGCCGAAATAGAACGTTCCGTTTTGGAGGGCATAGTAGAAGGGTTTGATGCCCATGTGATCTCGCGCCGCAAAAAAAATCTTCTTTTTTTCGTCCCAGATTGCGAATGCGAACATGCCGTTCAATTTTTTTACGACATCGGGTCCCCACTCCTCGTAACCGTGGAGTACTACTTCGGTGTCGCCCCGAGTTTTGAATTGATGTCCGTGGCGCGACAATTCTTCGCGCAGGGGTTTAAAATTATAAACTTCTCCGTTGTAGGTTATCCAGAGCGTTCCGTCTTCGTTTTTCATCGGGCAGGCGGCCTCGTTTGAAAGATCAATGACGGCAAGTCGTCTCTGTGATAAACCTACTTTTCTGTCCGGAGAAATATAATTCGCACCGCTGTCGGGACCTCGGTGAATGAGCGTGTCGCGCATTCTCGTGAGAACGCTTTCGTCCACAATTCTTGAGTTTTTAAAATGATAGAGTCCGCTTATTCCACACATAAAGTTTGATTATTTAAAGCGTTGCACTATTTTTTTAAGTTCATTGAGTGTAACTTCTTTCAGTACCAAGAGGAATGCAAAATAAATGAGAATTGAGGCGGCAATATTCAAGAGAACATGTAGACCTGCGAGGTTTAAAAAGAAACTTACGGTCCCCATTGTTATAGTTGCAAGAATTACCTTTTTGAGTTTTGACACGATGGTAAGTCGATTGATTGAACTGATGAGGCGATACATAAAGAAGAGATAAATGAACTGAACGGCGAGTGTGCCGGCGGAGGAACCGTAAATACCAAAGAGGGGGATAAGAAGAAGGTCCAAAAGTACGTTTGCCACTGCCGCGACTCCTACATAGATGGCCGTTTTTTTCTGTTGGTCATAGGCGAAAAGCAGATTGCCGAGTATGGTGCCTATAAAGACGAAAGGGGTTGTGGCAACAAGAAGCTGAAATGCGAGAGTTGCCGGCATATATTCCGCTCCGTAAAGAAGCGCGATAATCGGTCCGGCTAGAATAATTCCCCCGACCGCGAGAGGCATTGCAATAAGCAACATGAGGACGATTGCTTGTTCATTGATTGATTTCACGTTCCCATGTTTTTTTTCTCCAATGAGGCGCGAGGTGGAAGGAAATATTCCTGTTGCGACGAGTCCGGGGAGGACATAGAACACTTGGACTATTTTTTGCGCCGCGGCGTAGAAACCGATTTCCGCCGCACCCCGCATCCATCCGAGTATGACGTAGTCGGTATTCAGCATGAACATACCAAAAAATCCCGAGACTGCTATCGGTAGTGCGGAAATCAAGATAGGCTTAAGGAGTGTCTTACGAAAGTTTGAGATTAGTTTTGCAAATTCTTTTCGTAAAAGGAAGACGGCAGAGAAAGCGCCCATACCCGCGCTAAAGACATAGGCATAGGTAAGCGCCTTGGGAGTCGGAGAAATACGAAGTACGATGAATCCAAAAATAGCGATGGAGATATTTAGGATTAGAGTGACAACCGCTTCCCACTCCATTTTTTCTTGCGCTCGGAAATAAGAAAGAGAGAAGTCGCGTATTCCGTCCAAAAACGTGAGGAATGCGACGATTGGAATAAGTACCGCAGCGCCCACAACATTTGAGAAGTGGGGTGCGATAAAAACGATAGCCCCGACGGTTAGAGTAAGGAGCACGAGTTTTATCAAAAACGCGGTGGAGAAATACTCGGATCGTTTTTCGGGTTGTCTTGCAGCTTCTCTCGTCACAATGGAACTTACACCGATATCAGCGAACGCGGTAAAAAATCCGGCGAGACCCAAGGCGTATGAAAAAACTCCGTAACCCTCGGAACCCAATACCCGCGCGGCGTAAATAAGGATGCCGGCACGGAAGATTCGCCCGAATATCTGACTGAAACTCAACCAGAATACATTCTTCACAATAGTCTGCTTCGTGGAACGGTTTACAAAAAGAAGGTCTTTTACCCGGCGGAAAAGCCTATTTTTCGTGGGTACTTGCTCTGGAAGGTTTTGATTATAAGGATGCATAAATATTGAAACTCCAAATTACAAACTCCAAATTAACAAATAAGTTCCAATATTCAAATCTCAAATCGGAAGGGTTCAGTTGTTTGGTTATTTGGTGATTGAGATTTATTTGTGATTTAGTGCTTGAAATTTGGGATTTTTACCTCTTCGGCACAAACACGTGCTTCACGGTGCGAAGGAAGATGAGAAAATCGAGGAAGAGCGAGCGGTTTTTCACGTAGTAAACGTCGTAGCAGAGTTTTTCGTACGCCTCTTCGAGCGAAGCGCTCGGGCGGTAGTTGATTTGAGCCCATCCCGTGAGTCCTGGTTTTACGAGATGGCGCATTTCATAATAAGGGAATTTTGCGTACTGCTCTGAAAGCTCGATGCGTTCGGGGCGGGGACCGGTAAAGGAAATATCTCCTTTGAAAATGTTCCAGAGCTGGGGGATTTCATCAAGGTGTGTGGCACGCAGGAATTTTCCGAATCCGGTGATGCGCGTATCGTGTTCCTCCGTCCAGAGGGGTCCCGTGGCGCTCGCGCGCATCGTACGGAATTTTACGACCGTGAAGCGCTTATTGCTCTTGCCGGTTCTTTTTTGAGTGAAGATCGCGGGTCCTCGGGAAGTGAGGCGTATGAGTATTCCGAGGAGTACGCCGAGCGGAAAGAGTATAACGCCAAGCATGAAAGAGAAAATAACGTCTGCCGTACGCTTCGCGAGACCGTAAAAAGGACGGCGGGTCGAAACATGTTCCAAAAACCAGTTTACCGAAAGTTCGGAAAGTGGCACCTTTTCAAACACTTGCTCATAAAAATCCGAAAAATCCACAACATCCATTTCAAAAGGAAGCAGGGAATAGATGGAATTCACCGTCGGAATGTCCTCGAGGAGCGAGGGCGCGACAACCACGAGTCGTACCTCCTTTTCTCTCATTCGTTCGGGTATGTGGTCCGCAACAATTGCCGAAGCGTCTTTTATCCAAAGTTCCACGCGATATCCCGTCTGTTGGTTTTTTTCCAGAAATGCTACGGTTTCGGTAATGAGCGGAGAATTGCCGAGAAATGCGATGGCGTAGGTCCCCGCGCGCATAAACCGTTCAAGTCCTGTGCGAGTGAGATAGGTCAAGACGAGAAAGAAAATTCCAACGAGGACAAGATTTGTCTTCGGCGTGAGTGCAAAAAACGGAGAGAAGAGATAGAGCGCGACTATAGATGTAACTCCGCACACGAGTATTGTGCGCGTCAAAGTTTTCGCGAGCTGTGCGCTCGTGCGCGGCGTTTTAAGGCGATAAAGGTCTGCGAGATAAAAGATAAAAAGCCAAATGACGAACAAAAGAGAAAAAGGTCCTGCGTGTATGTTGAACTGCAGGGTAAATCCATCGGGATACCGGAGAAGCACCATGAGTGCGAGCGAGGCGTAGAGCAAGATTACGTCATTGAAAAACAGCGTAAGTTTCTTGAGATTTTGCATATGAGAACATCGTTATGGTATCAGCTTTCCGGTTTCTTGTCATTCCCGTTTCCCTCAGGGAAGGGTGCGTCCCGCGCCTGATCAGGAAATGTCTCCATTATCCGCGATCGCGGATAACGGGGACATTAGGGTTTCTACTTAGTTAGGCGTGGGTATGGATGAAAGTAATATAGAGAATAGAGATCAGAAAATAGTTTCTTCTCTCCGCTTTCTTGTTTCCATATCACCCTCTATTTTCCCGTAATTGTTTTCACGCTCCCTATACCGACCGCCAAAACCAAACCCTTCTCTTCCTCGCTTGTTGCGTCGCCAAACTGCATGATCTATAATTATAGGATAATAACAATATATGGAACAACACATTGAAGAAAGGATGGGAGAGGGGAAAAAGCGGGACTACTTTCTGCCGGTGAGCATTCTGATTGCGGCCATTTTAGTCTCGGTTTCGCTTATCTATTCGGCGGGAAGGGACGGAACCGCGGGGCCGAAAGATACCGGCGCAGGCGCGCAACAGGCGGGTCCGGAGAATATGAAGCCGGTAACCGCGGATGATCATATTCGCGGAAGCATCGACGCCGAGGTTACCGTCGTCGAATATTCCGATTTTGAATGTCCGTATTGTAAGGAGTTTCATAAAACAATGGAGCAGGTCATGGCAGTGTACGGTAGCAAGGTTGCTTGGATTTATCGTCACGCCGCATTTCATTCAAAATCGCCACAAGAAGCGAAGGCCTCCGAATGTGCCGCCTCTCTCGGTGGGAATGATGCCTTTTGGAAATTCAACGACGAAATATTCAGGGTGACTCCGTCGAACGACGGACTTGATCTCTCGCAACTTCCGCAGATCGCGGCGGTTTCGGGGGTGGACAAGCAGGCATTCAACGAATGCATGACGAGCGGCAAGTTCACCGACAAGATACAGCAAGAAACGCAGGACGCCATCAACGCGGGTCTGAAAGGCACCCCGTATATCATCGTTACGAACAAATTCGGTAAACAGTATGTCATCCCGGGCGCCATTCCGTTTTCGACCCCGCTCTCTCCCGGTGGTCCGACCACAAAGCAAATCATCGATCAGGCACTGGCTAATAAATAAAATTCTAAATCACAATTTCTAAATAACAAATAAATTTCAATATTCAAATCTCAAATCGAAAGAATTCAGTTGTTTGATTATTCGGTTATTGATGTTTATTTGGAGCTTGGTGTTTGGAACTTGGAGTTTTTATTCATGAATATGCGTTGGTATCAATGGACTCTTATCGTAATCGGCGTGTGGCTCTTGGCCGCGCCGTGGTTTTTAGGTTTTTCAGAGCTGAACCTCGCCGCGTGGAACAGTATCAGTGCGGGAAGTTTGGTTATCGTTTTCACGCTGTGGAACTACAACCCGCAACGGTAAAGCTCCAAATCTCAAATTCTAAATAACTCCGATTTCATCGAGAGTCCTCGACGAAGTCGGGACAAATAAATTCCAATTACCAATGACCAAAATTCTGTCTTTCCGGAGCGTACTACGATAGAGAGTAGTCTGATTTTGTTCTGCTGTTTGGATATTCAGTAATTGCGATTTTGATATTATTTGCGATTTGATATTTGGAGCTTGGAATTTAATGACTCCCATGTCAAAAATCACCATATATTCCACTCCCGATTGCGTGTACTGCAAAATGGCGCGGAAATTCTTCAATGACCGTGGCATCGTGTACGAGGAATATGATGTATCGGTTGACGCGAAAGCGCGCACTGAAATGGAAGCGTTCTCGCACCAGCTTGGCGTTCCGGTTATTGTAATCGGCGACGAGGTTTTTGTCGGCTTTGATCGCAGGGCGATAGCCACAAAACTCGGGGTTAGGTGATAGTGATCAGGGAAACTCAAGAGTGTCTATGGAAACAAAAATCAATTCTTTCAGAGACCTCATTGTTTGGCAGAAGGCGAAAGAACTCGCTATACGTGTGTATAAAATTACTGAAACCTTTCCACGCGCGGAATTATTTGGTTTAACTAATCAAATGCGCCGCGCGGCTGTCTCGATAGCGGCGAACATTGCTGAAGGAAATAAACGGAGCACAAGAAAAGATTACAAGCATTTTCTTCACAACGCGCTGGGATCGGGAGCTGAACTTGAGTCGCATTTGGAGATAGCCGAAGGAATCGGTCTTATTAATACAGAGGAAAGCAAAGAAATAAAATTTTTTATTTCCGAGGTAATGAAAATATTGAGCACAATTGTAAAAAGACTATCTGATTCTTCTAATCCCTAATCCCTAGAAACTAATCCCTATTTTTAAAGGTCGTTAGACTTTAAAAATTATGTACAAATGTTCCAAGTGCGGGTACATTTCCGAAGAAGGAGGAAAATGCCCGATGTGCAACGTGGAAATGGAATTCTCCGAAGAGGAAGAATAGTTGCTACTTTCCCTTGGGCTATTTTTTCCGAAACTCATCAGAATCTTTTTCTTCCGGTTCTTCGAGAGAGCCTCCCTTTTTCTGGGACTTTCCAAGACTTCCTTCTTTGTATTCTTCTAGTTTTTCAGACCTTAATTTTCCAAGTTCTTCCAGAGAACTTCCAGAGATTTTTCTTTGTAGATTTTTCCCAGTGGTCTCACTTTTGCGCATATGCGCAAAAGTGAGACCACAATACAGAAGAGAACCTTCTTGTTTTGTTGGGGGAAAGAAAAAGATATAATAAAACTATGACTGGTGTTCGGTGGAAAGGGTATATCGCAATAGCCCGTGATGCAGAACGATGGGCGAATCACTGGATTGATTTTTTTTATGGAGTGAAGCGTGTAGCCGATGAGGAGGTTGAAAAGTTTTTAGCGGATGAGGAGAAGAAGCGTTATTCACGGCAAAGTCTCGAGCGTCTTATCGCGCGTGGATTTTTGGATCATCAGGATAATACCTACATACCTACAAAAGAGGGTACTCTTTTTTTCAAACGCAGGAAAATATTAGAGGAAGTAAAACAGCGAAGGAAAAAAGAGAAAATAAAAAGAGATGGGAGATATCGTTTGGTTAGTTTTGACGTTCCCGGAGGAGCGAGTAGTGAGCGTGATACTCTCCGACGTCTGCTTGCAGAATTTGGTTTTTATCCGCTTCAGAAGAGTGTGTGGGCTTCGCCGGATTGTCTCCCGGAGGAGTTCTGGCAGCTCCTCATCGATCTTGATTTATATAAATATTGTTCCGTAATGCTTGCGGAAATCGTGGAAGGAGCAGAGAAGCTTGAAGAATATTTTTCAGAGAGAAGTACAGGAGACCGACAAAAAAAGAGAAGCGAAGGTAATAAAAAAGATAAAGCATAGGTACGGTGGGGTAGGGGTGAGGAAAAGAGAGAAAGAGGTTTGTCCTCACTTTTGCGCATATGCGCAAAAGTGAGGATTGGGGAGGATTTAAGATAGGAAAAATAAAGAGAAGCAAAGAGAGAAGCAAAGAGAGAAGCAAAGAAAAGAGAGAAGCAAAGAAAAGAGAGAAAGGGAAATAGGAAGAAAAATAGAGGGAAAAAGAATGGAAAAAGGGAAAGGGAGGGAGATGGCGGAGGAGGAAAAGAGTGGAAGAGAAATTAGCGCTGGGATACGTGTTGATAAACAACGTGGCGGATTTTAAAGAAGATTTTTGGTATAATAAAAGCTAGTGAATAGTAAATGGTGGGTAGGAAAAGTAGGTAACAAAAATATGGGCTCCCACGCGAAATCTTATAAGGACTTGTTGGTGTGGAAGAGACTCGAAAAACGAAACTCGATTTTCAAAAGGTTTTATCTCTTCTCGAAGAAGTAATGAAGATGAATTGCTCACTACACACTACAAACCACTCACTTCTGCTATCATGACCAAAAAACAAACGTATATTCTTTCCTCGCTCGGCGTACTCGTCGTCCTGCTTGTTGCGTGGGGTGTCTTTTTTAGAAATGGTACGGGATATGTTCCCGGCGGGCAATTAGAACCGGCAGGGCAGTCGTCCGGAATAGGTACGAACACACCTCCGAAAAACAACATTCCCGTTTTTTCTCCGGATGTTCCGGTGGACGCAACGCCTTCGGTGCCGAAGAACGAAGCTCCGGCGAGCGCGAATCCAACACTGGGCACAAAGTTGCTTTTTTTCGATTTGAAAGCAGTAGCGGGTGGCTTCACACCGAGCTCCTTCACGGTGCATAAGGGCGACAGTCTGCATATCAGTTTCACCGCGGTGGACGGCGACTATGATCTCGACTTTCCATACCTCGGTGCCTATTTTTCAGCAGTGAAGAAAGGGCAGACGAAAGACGTTCCGTTCGACACCTCAATTTCCGGCACATTCGCTTTCGAGTGTCGCGACTATTGTCCCGCGTCGGGGAAGATACAAGGGAGTCTTATTGTGTTACCACAATAAGAATTTTTAATTTGAAATTTTTAATTTTTATTCAATTTCGCAATTTCAAATATTAAATGGAAGAAACGACATACAATCTAGAAGAACGTACTGCACAATTTTCTGAAAATATTGTTATTGCTATAAAACAATGTAAAAAAGATCAGTTGATATTTCCAGTTTTATCTCAATTACTCCGTGCCAGCACCAGTATAGGGGCAAACTATTGTGAAGCGAATGGTGCCAGCTCTCGGAAAGACTTTATAAATAAGATACATATTTGTAAAAAAGAAGCAAAGGAAACAGAGTATTGGTTGCGTGTTGCTTCAAACGCAGTTCCTGAGGCATCAGAGCAATGGGGAACACTAAAGAAAGAGGCTCATGAGTTAACGCTTATTTTTTCAAAAATAGCCGTGAGTGCCCGACAAGGGATTAAAAATTAAGAGATTTATTTTTAAAAAATTGATTAAAAATTTCAAATTAAAAATTAAAAATTGGTGCTTCATTTTTGTCACAATATCCATTGTGGTGGGGTTTATGTTTGTGGTGCCATCACTTGCGTTCACTGGTCCAGGTACGCTCACTCCCGGCACGGGTGGCGGATCAATTTCGCTCGACCCGTCGGGGAATCTCGGGTTCGGTACCTATAATTTAAGCGGTTCCCTTGGCACGAACTACAACACGCCGCCGGGCGGTTCTTTCAGTAAGGTCTTTATGATCGCGGCGACCTCCTCGCCGCCCGGATTTGCGCTTCGCAATCTCGGGAGCGCTTGTGTGGCGGGCGACTCAACATGTACCACATTCGGACTCGCTCCCGCGACGTGGGTTATGCAGACTACCCCGTGGGGCGCTTTTTCCGTTTACAACGCCGATGCGACATTTTCGGGAAGTCGCGATCGCTTTTTGATATTTCCGAATGGTAATATAGCGATTGGCGGTCCGACCTCCCCCGCAACCTCCACTTTGAATGTCTTTGGAAACGTATTTTCAAGCGGCTCCTTTATCGGTTCGTTGTCGGGCGTGCTTTCCGCCGCGAACGTTTCTGGTCCCTCCGCATTCGGTTCAAATTACGGCACGTACAACTTTGCGATGCCGGGCGCGCTTGCAGTTGGGACATCAACAACAGTTGGTCTGCCTTCTAGTGGTTTATATGTTGCGGG
>Ga0210057_1004886_pt1 | contig 17499 bp, 11 predicted proteins | sample CryGeyCG2114_010_2_FD_183968 | JGI IMG/M metagenome (GOLD analysis project Ga0210057, IMG submission 183968) | Groundwater microbial communities from aquifer - Crystal Geyser CG10_big_fil_rev_8/21/14_0.10 (SPAdes) (version 2) | ecosystem: Environmental > Aquatic > Deep subsurface > Groundwater ...
ATAGCTCCTTCAAACAATGGCTACAGTGGTACTGAACACAACAACTGCGAATCCCTAAACCGAAAGGCAAGACAATGCAGAACCCATTCAGCGGAATTCAGTGGAACGGACGAAAGACGGCAGGAACGATCATCACCGTCATCGTCATCGCAGCTCTCGCTCTCCTCATGCGTGGTGGCGGAGAAGAGAAGGGAGGCGATACTCCACCGGTTCCGAATACGACCACAACCACCACTACAACCGCGACCGCGACCGACACCACACTGCTCCAGGATCTGGAGTATGTTGCGGGCTCCTTCCCGGGCCTGCAACTCAATACGGGGGCAACTCCGTACACGTGTGCGTTTGATGTCCAAGTCCTGGATGACGAAACCACGACGGACATCCAAGAAGCGGTCAAAGACGAAATGAAGCGCGACGGAATCACGCTCAAGGAGGTCACACTCCAAAAGCTGACCATCGTGCTCAACCAGGAGTCGAACCGGTTTTCCGGTTTTATCGTCCGCATCACGGGGAAGCGTGATGATGATACGGCACTTGCCGAAACCGACGTCTTCGTCGGTGACGGCACCTGGACAGAGCAGCGCAGTGCCGAGTTCGCCAAGAGCCTTCGGGCGTCTGTGGAGGGCAACCCCCTCTACAGCGGGCGAGCAACCGGTGGCGGACATCGTGTCCGCCTCGGGGTGAAAGTCCCCGTGCATCGCGCAGTCAACGAATAAACGCCCGTGTGAGCGCATCACACACCCAAAATGTCTCGGCCTCGTGAAGGAGCCGTCGGGACATTTTTTTATGTCCTAAAACGGATTTCTGCCCGAACTCACTCCGCCCGCGCTCATCCACGTAAAGTATGCCGTACGAATTTCTTGTGCGGTTTTTCCTCGCAGGAGTGCCGCAGGCACACTGGCTATGGCGTTTGGCATTACTTGTACCACGCGAAGATCGGGTGCAAATTCTATGTGTCCTGCCGTACTGCCTTCGCGGAATTCTATGCGAGGGTTCGTACCCAAGCGATTTTGGGCAGTCTGTAGCTGTCGTACAAGTTCGGGAATATCGATAATTTCAGGAACAGGTGCGGTTTCCAAAGGATTTGGCACGGGAGGTTGTCCATTTGGCTGAGCAGGCAGTGTATTTGGTACGGGTGCATTTGCATCAGGTGCATTCGGACTCGCATTCGGCACAGGTGGCTGCCCGTTTGGAGCAGAAGGTTGTCCGTTTGGTACTACAGGTTGTTCGTTTGGCACGGGAGGTTGTCCATTTGGCTGAGCAGGCAGTGTATTTGGTACTGGTGCATTCGGACTCGCATTCGGCACAGGTGGCTGCCCGTTTGGAGCAGAAGGTTGTCCGTTTGGTACTACAGGTTGTTCGTTTGGCACGGGAGGCTGACCGTTTGGCACGGGAGGCTGACCGTTTGGCACGGGAGGCTGACCGTTTGGCACAGCTGGTTGCCCGTTTGGAGCAGGAGGTTGCCCGTTTGGCACGGGAGGTTGTCCATTTGGCTGAGCAGGTAGTGTATTTGGTACTGGTGCATTCGGACTCGCATTCGGCACAGGTGGCTGCCCGTTTGGAGCAGAAGGTTGTCCGTTTGGTACTACAGGTTGTTCGTTTGGCACGGGAGGCTGACCGTTTGGCACAGGTGGCTGACCGTTTGGCACAGCTGGTTGCCCGTTTGGCACAGCTGGTTGACCATTTGGAGCAGGAGGTTGACCGTTTGGCACGGGAGGTTGCCCATTCGGTACGGGAGGTTGCCCATTTGGAATCGGAGGTTGACCGTTTGGCACAGGTGGCTGCCCATTTGGCACGGGAGGTTGCCCATTTGGAATCGGAGGTTGACCATTCGGCACAGGTGGCTGCCCATTTGGCACGGGAGGTTGCCCATTTGGAGCAGGTGGCTGACCATTTGGCACGGGAGGTTGCCCATTCGGTACGGGTGGGTTTGTGCCGTTTGGATTCGGCGGACCAAACAAATATTCACGAAGCACTTTCTCATCTTTTCCTCGCAGCTTTGCCAATTGAATCATCAGATTTACAAGTTTAAAGCCGAGACCGCTGTTGCCCGGAGAAGCGGGGAGAAGCTTGATATTCTTTTTTGCCAATTCTTCCACATGTTTTTCTATGAGAACTTGGATTGCATCCATCCTTGTTTCCAAAATTCTTGCTTTCGCAGGATCTGAATCCTTAATCATAAACCATGCCTGTCCGATTTTTCGTAAGTTTTCGAGCGCTTCGTCGTACGTGAAGGTTTCGCTGTCCTCACCTTCCAGTACGGGAATACTTTCGGGCAGTTTGTTGAAATCTATGTTTGTATCCAATATATCCACCATTTCCCACATTCCTTCGGACCCGGCAATTCGCTCACGTTGTTCTATGCCACGTTGATCCACCACTGCGGCAAACACTTCGTCGAATTCTCGCAGAAGATTCTCTTCTTCCTGCGGTGAGATGAGTCTGTCGTTAGTTTCCGTAATAAGTGTGTGATTTCCATTCGCCCTGTGCTCAGTGAGCATAGCGAGCGCTATGGAGTTTGCCATACGCTGTGCCAGGTATTTTTCCATGGCTGCTATGCGAGCATTCTTTGTGGGGAACGGTGTATCGGGGTCTTCGTAGAGACTCTGTAAAAAGGCTTCACTGTCGTCGCCCAGTGCTCCCTCCACTTCTTTTATAAGGGAAGGGTTGAGCTTTTCCGTGTTTCGTAGCCTGTCAAAGAAACTCCTGTATGCACCTATTCGCTCTCGTGTGTCGCTAAATCCCGTTTCATCTGCGCTTCGTACTCCGCTACTGAGGCGCTCTGTGAGAATGGTATCTACGTTGCCGAGTGTTTCTATTTCTCCAAAGTTGCTGGAGAGCCCGACCGTACGGTTAAAGAAGCTCAAAATAGAGCCGAGAATAGTACTGCTTGTTCCGCCGCGTGTTATGCGGTCGACTTGGTCTCTTGTAAGCGGAAGCTCATTGGAGTCCAGAGATGCGACAAGTATGGAGTACTTGAGCCTCTCTATTCCTATGAGAATATCTCGCAGGGGTGTTTTCTCTTCTTTTCGCAGCGTTTCGAACTTGGTAAGAAGCAGTGCTTCGGCTCCTTGGTCTACCAAGCCGAGTCGCCGCATATTAGAAAGATTCTCTCGTATCTCTTTATCCAACAGACTGCCGTTTTCCGTAAAGCTGTTTCGCGCACGGAGTGCGGGCTTCGCAGTACGCGCCTCCTTATAGAGGCGTCGCTCTTCCGTTCGCTTGCCATCTTCAAGCGGCGAGAGCACCGCATCCGCATTGTCGATTGTCGGAGCAACAGGATTCGGTGTGTCGCTCTGGAATTCCTGAATAATTTCCATGAAACTGCGGTCTCCGTATTCGCGGTTCGCCTTTTCGCGTCCCAGCATTACGAGGTTGATGTACTCGTTGAAGTGACGCAAACCACCGGGGACGTTCTTAAAGTCTTGGAAACTTCGAATGATGTAGCCCTGAGCACGGTACGACTCTCTGGCACTTTCCAGACTTTCGGCTATTCCTCCGCGTTCTTTCGCACCGAGCAGATACATCACATGTGCCATAGCTTCACTGACCTCTCTGTTGTTTTCGATGTTTTGATTTTTCTTGTTTTCATCCGTCTCCTGTAACAGGCCGGATTCTTCCATTTCTTTCTCACTCATGCCAAGAGCCTGCAAAATGAGTCTGCGGTCTAAGTTGTAACGTCTGGATACGGCAGAAATCTCTTTATTCAAGTCCGTACCGCGTCCCGTTGAAAGCGATACCGCGCCCGTATTGCGGTCCACTTGCAGTGCGTTTGCAATGGTACCGAGTTGCACATTGGCAAGTGCCGCAAAGGCCTGCGCAGATGGGTTCACATCCAGCTTTTCCTGTCGCAGGAAGTTACCCATAATAGAGAGAGCATTCGTTTCGGATTCCGGAGCAAGAACCCCGACTTTCTCAAGCCCCCTTCGAATCGGCTTTCCTGCAAATCCTATAAAGTCCTGCGTAAACTTACCCATGGTATTGAGCGGTTGCTTGTCTCCTACTATCAGTCGACGGTAGAAGTACGCACCTGCTATGGAGAGGGGGATCAGTTTTAATATCTTGCTGCGCGATGTGAGCATTTTGTAGGTAACAAACCCGGTAAGCGCCACGGCAAAGAATTTCTCCTTTCCGCTCATGTTTTGAAAGTTTTCAACTAGTGTGCGGTTTTTTTGTCGAATCTTCTCCTGCACATTGCGGTCTATTTCATTCATTTGCTGACCCGACTCATGGAACTGAGCCTGCTCTTCTTCTTGTCGTGCGCGAAGCAAAGGACCGAAACGCTGCTTTAAGTCCGCGTCCGTAAAAATTCCCAAGCGCAATGCCGCTTTAAAACGGCCTGCAGGTATGCGCTCCACAAGAACGGAAGCGCTTTCGACTATCGCAGGGTCAGGATTTTTTCCGAAGGATGCAATCGCATCCTTATAGTCTTCCACTCCCACGTTCAGACTGTCTGCGTTTTCTCCGTACCTGCGTATTAGCACGGCGCGAGCGATAGTTTCTGCATTGCTCAGAATATCCGGTGTGGCATCTCGCACATTTTCGCCGATGAGCAGTTTTTGTATGGCGAGCATGATTTTTCGTTGCTTCGCAGAAATGCGAATCGGTTCTCCTTCGCGAGTGCGCATGTAGTCATCCAGTGTGTTTGCGTCGTTTGGAAACGTATCGAAAGCAGGTTCTGCAAAGACATCGGGGTACAGAGCACGTATGTCGTCTGGCACCATTTGGCGCATGAAACGAACGAACTCTATATCTCGTTCTTCGGGTTTCATATCCAGCAGCAGCTGGCGTGGTCCGAATGATCTGTTCGTATCCAAAGTGAAACGTTGTGGTTTTTGAATTTCGGGATGATTGAATGCTTCCACCCAACTCCGCTCGCTGCGAAGGTTGGCTTCCGTCTGCTCATTTGTTCCTATGATTTTGCGGAATCTTCCCACCATGTCTCCGAAAAAGTTTTCACTGCTCTGACCAATTCTTCTGCCCAATTGCTCAAAGTCCGACGGTTGTTCTGCGGGAGTCGCAAAAAAGCAGAGACGCAGTTCGCGCTCGCTTGAGTTGCCGGCGTGTGACGTGTGTGTGTATTTCATTATCCTGCCATGGCGAGATTTGCGTTGGATCCGCTCTTGCCGTTTTTAAATCTGCGGTATGCCCAAATGGCTGTACCTGCGCCTATAAGAAAAGGTGCTATGAGAGGAGCAGATACTCCCGCGGCAGCGCTCATGGCGCCATAGGTTACAAGTCCGGCTGCACCGCCTGCCAGTCCTCCCTTTGCCAGACTTCCCGCATTGTTAAACGGCCAGTTCAGCACTCCCTTCAGCCCACCGAGTTTCTTGCTGAAGTTCTGTACCATGGCGGCGCCTCCGCCGGTAATGCTACCGAGTGCATTCGGAATGGCACGTATCGGCCAACGCATGGCGCCGAATACCAGCTTCGTACCTTCTTTCATGGTGTTAAATGTGCGCGGGAGCACGGTACTGTTTTCCAGTTGTTTTATTTGTTCCAGTGTCGCTTGTGCGTCTGGACTGCTCGGATGATTTTGGTAGTAACTCTTCAGTGTTCTCATACGGTATTTTCCAAGTGCCCAGAGTCCCACGAGCGGTGCGCCCATACCTATGAGCCAAGGGTTCGCCAACACCGAAAGCTGTGACGGAGCTCCCACTTGTGTGAGAGCGGAAGAGACCCATGTAGAAGCGCCGTTTAAGGCGCCGCCCACTCCTGCAGCAAATTTACCAAGCATAGGTACGCCCGCAAATTTGGCCGCGTTCATACCTGCGTACACACTGGCTCCCACGGCGGCTGCGGTAGTACCTGTGCTTATGACTCCGCTGTCACGAGTTTTGTCGAGAGGGGACTGGAAGAGAGACCTGCTTCTGCTGGGAGAAGTAGGTGTTGGTGTGGAATCGGGCTTGGATTCATCTTTTTTGTTATCACTTTTCTTATCGTCATCTTTCGGATTCTTTTCTTTTTCCCTTTTTCTCAGCGATTCCTGTAGTGATGGATAATCTTTAAGTTTATCTGAACCGATAATATCAATTATGCTTTTTTCAAATTGACTTTGTCTCATTGATATAACGGGGTCTTTATTTTTTGATCGATCATTTGGATTGTTGCTATCGTTTTCGGGATTACCATCGTCCTCTCCTGGTCGATTGAGAAAACATAACCGATGCTCTCTCAACGTCACACCTGCCCGAGAGAGGCAGTGCCGGAGCACCAAAGTGGATTTGTGTGTGTGCATGATGTGAGAGCTCTTTATTTGTTTGAAATAATCTCTTCATTATAGCGCAAAAAGCATTTTCTGCCAAGGGAGGAAATACAGTTCCACAAAGGCATCTCATTTCATGTTTTCTTTTGGCACTTTTTTAGAAAAAGTGCCCAAAAATCGGCCAAAAAATGAGCTCGCGTTCGCGGCACAGAAGATAGCTTGAGCGGTCGCAGTGCCGCTTCGCTCAAACATGCATTTTTGGCCAAGGAAGGACTCAATATTTCAAGTGGAGAGGCTACTCTGGTAATGCAAAAGGTCTGTCAGTTCCACCTGTTTGAGAGTGCTTTCTTTTGTCATGGTGAGGTGCTCGATTGTCATCCTACACCTCCGTGTGTCATCCTGAGCTCGTCGGAGGATGGCACGCCCTTAGTCATGGTTCGACGAGCTCACCATGACATCACGTCATCCCGAGTGATTTTCTCTCCGTACTTCGATACATTTTTACTGCGCTTCGCTCCGTAAAAACACTCAGCATGACGGAGAGAAAATTGTATCGAGGGACAGTACCGAAGGAGCTTCTCCTGCTTTTCTCGTCTCAAAAAGAAAAAACCAAATACGTAAAAAGCATTTTCTGCCAAGGGAGGAATACAGTCCTACAAGGACTCTCCATTGCATGATTCGAGAGTCGACTGTCATCCTACACCTCCGTGTGTCATCCTGAGCTCGTCGAAGGATGGCACGCCCTTAGTCATGGTTCGACGAGCTCACCATGACATCACGTCATCCCGAGTGATTTTCTCTCCGTACTTCGATACATTTTTACTGCGCTTAGCTCCGTAAAAACACTCAGCATGACGGAGAGAAAATTGTATCGAGGGACAGTACCGAAGGAGCTTCTCCTGCTTTTCTCGTCTCAAAAAGAAAAAACCAAATACGCAAAAATCGTCGCAGAGGGGGAGCAGTGCGACAATTTCAACTATGTGAACGGCTTTTTGAGGGCCGGTTGGCTTGTTACGGATCCACGTACACGCTGGTGCCACCGGACCACTTGATCGTGATGGTCAAGCGACCGTCGGGCAACTGCCCGAGGCAACCTTGCACACTGCATGCATGGTTGTTGATGATGGCTCCGGAATGGTGGTTCCAAGTGCGACCATACTGATCCTTGAACTGGCGCCCGCAAGAGCTCCAGCAGCGCGCCCGAAGGCACACCGGTTTGCAAGGATTACAGTGATGTTCCTGATGACACCTCTGCGGCACTTCGACCTTCACGACCTGGATTTGCGGCGGCCTGTTCCGCTCGATGCGCAACTCCGCTTCCGCCTGGCTTTGACCCCGATTGGCAGCGATAACTTGCTGGGTGAGTTGATTGTTCTGTGCGGCGATAAGCATCGCCATAGTTGCATCCACGGGATGCACATGCACAGAGATGTTCGAGTGGTGGTTGTCATTGGCGATAACGACGGGGGCGTTAGTCCCCCGCGTATGCGCCGTGTAGTCAACGTCTCGGTCCCGGTAACTTTCGAAGCGGTACTCCCGTGTCCGAGAACTGTGGTCATCGCTCGTCTGTGAGCGATTGCTGTGGTCGTCGGTTGTTGTGGTTGTGCTGTAGCGCTGCGTCACGTCGACGCCATAGTCACGCTCGACCGGAGGCACGAACGCGTCATACCGCTGAGCGACATGCACGCGAGCCGTGGCCGGAACGTCGTGAATCGAAACGTAACGATACGTACGGCTGCCGCTCTCACGCTGGAGAATGCGGCCGTTGAGCTTAATGCGGTAGTAGTACCCACCGATCGTGCTCTCCGTGGAGGTGACTGCCACCCCCTGGTACGTTTCGTTCTTCCACTCCACTGCGCTTGCCACGTTCGCGAATGCGCCCGTGAGCAACATCGCACACACCATCTGCTGAATTTGGTTCATCTGATTGCCTTCTGTTGAATTTGTCCTGTCTGCTTCACCCCTCTACGACATTCCCTTTCATATTGCGTGCTCCCCAGCCGCAATAAAACGGAATGTCGTGTTGCAGAGGGGTGAGTACACCCGTCGAAATCCCATGGCAAAACTGCCAAGAGCAACGAGTGTCTCCCGCACAAAAAAGGGAGTGCGTAGAGGTGAATATCTATGCAAGAAAAGCATAGATCCGATGCTGAGAAAGAGCGCGAATCTATTAATTATTATAAAATAGTTACAGTACTTAGTCAATGTTTCTCAGGCTCAGATTCAGAGTTGACATTTTCAGAATAAATTGTGTATTGCACACCGAAGACTTTTGTGGTATCATGGGTGAGTACTCGGTTGAAAACTCGCAAACATTCACATAAAAATCATGACCAAAAAGCCTACTACGGCGGCAAATTCTAAGCCTGAGAATCGCAAGATGGCGGAGCAAATTTACAACATGCTCATGGCAGAAATAGAGCCCGAGTTGCTGTTGGAAACTATTCCCTCTCTAGATGCCAAGTACAAAGGTGAGTCTCCCGAGGAGCACAAAGAGCGTATGAAAAGGTACAAAGCTGCCTACAAAAAATTTGATACGCAACTTGCTGAATTTATGGGCAAGGTGAAAAACGAAACCAGAGTAAGTAAGCGCGCCGCTCTTCATAAGCAAGAGCTGAGCGACCGTGCTTCGGAGAAGCAAGATCTTATAAATATCGAAGCAGCTTTTAATTAATTTTTTCTTTCTCGTACTTTTTCTTTTCTACCCCCTCGTTCTATGGAGCATGTACACACATTTTTATTCTCAAAGCTCTGGAGCTCTAAAGAGCACAGACTTATGTTTGCCACTCCTCCGGAAACTCCGGGTGAGACCGAGCCGACAGAAGAAGAGGCATCTCCCGAGGAGGGTGCGGAAGGACAAGTGGGCACTCTGGAAGCGTTGCTAAAAGGTATGAGCCCGGACCAGCTCCGTGCATTGCGCGAAGCCATAGATGCGCAATTGAAGAAGGGTGAAGAGGCAGAGGAAGAGGAAGAAGAGCCGATTGTCGAAGAGGAGGATGAAGAAGAAGAGGAAGAAGAAGTGCCCGAGGAAGAAGAAAGCCTTGCAAGTCAGACCTTGGATGTCGTGGTGGGTGACAGTGCTCTTGCTCTTGCAGGCGCTCTGGAAACCGGAGACATTGAAGGTTCGGAAGCAGAGCGTGCAACATTGGAAGCGACACTGAACGAAATGGTAATGAACGGCGAAGTGAATGCCGGTGAGATAAACGCATGGCTGGAAGACGCGTTCCCGACATTCGAAGTTTCATACGATGCTGCAACGATGATTCTCAGTATTCCAGCCGAATCATTCGATGTTCCTGTGGTGGAAGTTCCGGTAGAAGATGTTCCCGCAGATGCTGAAAAATCTCCTGAACTTAACGATACCATGAGAGAAATTCTTGAGAGTCTCGCAGGTCCGGAACTGGACCAAGTACTGCGTCTGGACGAAATGTTGGATGCATCTGATTCTGCAAGTCAGGAAGCAATGAAACAGGCACTGGCAGAACTGGCACAAGAGCTCGGACCACAAATAGATAACGGCAACATTACGGAAGCAGAAGTAAATCTTTGGTTGGCAGAAGCATTCGAAGGACAAGAAATTCTGCAGTATGACCACGAGACTGGCACATTCTCAGTACTCGATGCGCAACCCGCACCCGCAGAAGATCCCGTAGATGTGGAACCGCCTCCGGTAGTCGAAGTTTCTCCCGAGGAATTGGATGCAGCGAAGAAAGCTATCTCGGAAGAGATTGCAGAGAACCTTGTACCAATTGCTGCAAACATGGCTGTGGATCCCATAGACGAATCTTCCGTTCAGGCAATAAACGAAGGCCTCGCAGATCTTACGGATGAATTCGGTGTCGTGCCGGATGACCAAGAAGCAGACTTACTCAAGCCGTTGCAAGATGCTCTTGCTCAGAAGGGTCAGAAGGTGGAGAAAGGCGCAGATGGTGTATACATAGTCGTAGCCGTCGTGGAATCAGGATCTGAAACAAATCCGAACGCTCCGACTACGAATACCGAAAAAGAGCAAACTCTTCGTGAAATGCTTGCAGAATTCTTCAAGGAACTTCTCAAGCTCCTCCGTGAAGGTCTCGAGGAAGCACGCAAGCAACGTGAACAGAATCCAAACGCTCCTCTCACACTTCCTGAAGCTCAGGCACAGACACAAGAGGCGGAAGAGGAGGCAGCTGCGGCAGCCGAAGAGGCGGCAGCCGTGGAAGAGGAGGCTATTGAAGCAGGTGTTACAGAAGAGCCCGAAGAGCAGGCAAAAATAGAAGAACTTCAGGGTCGCGTAACCGAACTGGAAGAAGAAGTGGAGCGCAGACGCGAAGTGGAAGCTCAGCTTCGTCAGCAAATTGCTGACCAACAGGCACAGGTAGAACTGTGGTTGAGTTCAAACAGCTCTGTTCAGGCCGAAGTACAGGTGAACCAGGAAGCTGGTATCACAGGTGGAATCACGGCTATAAACTACGACGAGGCGTTCCTTGCATACATCATGGAAATGCAACAGTCAGGAGAAGTAGAGACTGTTGAGCAGAATGGTGGCGAGCTCCATATTCACTTCAACATCAACTACATCGAAACTCAGATTAACGGCAACGTAAGCAACACCACAAACAACACCACTGTCGATAATCGTATCGACCAGAGTGTGAATGTGGAAGGTGTAGGCAACACGGTTGCCGTAGAACAAGGTGGTGAGCAGGCAACTGTGGTAGCCACGGAACAGGAAACCAATCAGGTTCAAGTGAATGAAGAGCCAATCGAGGAAGAGCCGATCATCGAAGAAGAGCCGATCGAAGAGGAGATAGAAGAAGATACAACTTCTTCCACAGATGGTGACGAGTTCGCCGACCTCTAGGCCTTACGCTCGCTAGAAGAAGAGGAACCTTCGATCCATTGGTCCAAGGTTCCTCTTTCAAACCTCACTCCGACTCTCATGTCCACTCCCTCCACAACACCGGAATCCAGAGAGACTCTGCCGGAATCTGCGGAAGTGAATGTTCCCGCAGAATCCGAGCGCAGAGTGGAGGCAACGGAATCAGGTCTGCGAGATGCGGATCTCTCTGCGGTACAGGAAAATGTGCAGCCGTCTTGGACAGCAGGAGAGAGAGGCGGCAAAACATATGAGTCCGCAAAGGTAGACAACACGTGGTACCGCGTCTACGAAGACGGAAGGGTACTCAGGCAGGAAGGAAGGAAATATGTCAGCATTTCTTCGGATGAGTTGCCCGGTTTGCCTCCTGCGGTACGTGCGAAAGTACGGGAACAAACACCATCGGCTTCCCCGGGAGTAACGGAAGGAACCACTTCCCGTGGTATCCGATACAGGGAAGTAACGGTGGACGGTGTGCGGTATCGATCGCTTGAAACAGGTGTGTACTGGCGTCATAACGGAACACGTTTTGCGGTGGTACCAAGCAACCAAACCGACAGGTTGCCTGCTGCAGTACGCGCAGAAGCGGAAACATTGAGCCCTTCGTGGGAAACAATTTCGGAAGGAGATACGCGCTATAAGCAGATTGAACTTCAAAACGGAGAAGGTACGTATCGTGTGTCTGAGCAGGGAAGAGTGTTTCTTAGGGCGGAAGGAGGATCCTTTGAATATGTGGCACCGGGTGAAACTCTGCCACCGGTTGTACAGGCAATGCTGGATAAAGTGGTGGCATTTGCAAGACGCAGAGAGAGCGAACAAGAATCATCGTTCAGTCCGGAGCAACGAAGTCATGCGGAAAATGTTCGTATGGCAGGCGAAGCACTGAATGCTTTGGGTCGCATTCGAATTGAGTCTGCGGGAGTTCGTTCCGGCATAGAAGGATTACCCGCTTCACGCGAAGCAATGTTTACGCAGCTTTCGCGCATGAGCATACGGCCCGACAGATACAGTGAATTTGTAGACAACTTCAATCAGGCGGCGGATCACATGCAAGATGCCGTACGAAGATACGGTCCTCCGAATCCTCAGTGGGAGAGTTCTTTTACTTGGAATACGTCTCTTAACCGTATTGAGTCCGAGTGTACGAATGCAAGCTCAGCATGGAACGGAGAGCGCATTGTGGCTACTGCCGTAGGCGCATTCCGTCAGCCGGCGGGAGAAAGCAGATTCGGCAGCGGTTACGGCGGAAGCAGGCCGGAGTTCTTCCGCTCGTTTCCAACCACGGAGAATCCAAACGGATACAGAGTGGAACGCAGAGAGGCAGTGGACCGCAGTCGTACGCATTACGTGCTCTACGCTCACGAAGATCCCTCGGGGCGTCACTACGACTACATGTCTCCCGATGGAGCGCTTCGTATGCGAAAAACAGGGTCGGAGACCGGTCCGTCCACCATCCAAACTTTCGGTGACGAGAGTAACACGCGTCCCGCAACCATCAGTGTACGAAGTTACGATGCGGAGGCTCGTTACACCGAAAATGCCGATCCGAATTCCAGAGAAGTTCGACATCGGTTCGACCGTACGGGGAACTATGCGTTAGATACCCAGGGTGGTGAACCGCTCGGAACATTCCGAGATTTTCAGTCTCGAGTGGACAGCGGTGAAATTCGCGTAACACCCGGACAAGATATTCGTGAAGCGTACGCGGACCACATCGTAAAAAGTCTTCGTACGCCGGAAGCGATTGCAAATTATATTTCTGCGTATGTCAGTTTCAATGGGTCGGGATACGATGGAATAGTGGACTACAGTCCCGAAAGCTACGATCAACAGGATGTGCAGCATCCTCTCGCGACGCTGGAAAGAGGAACCGGAGACTGCGAAGACTTCGCACTGCTCTTTGAATACATGCTGGAGAAAGCGGGAGTGGAGGCTTTGGCTATGCGAAAAACAAGCAATCACTTCATGTGTGTGTACTTCGAAGAGCGATACGTTGAAATAAACGGAGTATCACAGCGTCGTTACGACGCCGTAGTGCTCGATACCTCAGGTCTACGAAAAACCACTGCAAAACCGGGAGGGGAAAACGGATACGAAAGTCCCGTTGCTGCTTTGCGGTCAATTGTTACTGCCGATATGAGTTACAATTTTTTGCCGGCCATAGAACGAAAATACGGTGCCTTGGCTGGCAGAGATCCTTCCACACTCACCGAAACAGAGAGACGAAATCTCGGCGTTCTGCAGAGGGCGCAGGCAGCGGCACGCAATGGGGGCGGCGGAGAAATTTTACGTCCTCCACATTTGCCTCCCCCGATAGGGAGCAGAGAACCTACCAGAGGTCGTTCGGGTTATGTGCCATTCAGTGCGGACTTCTCCCGATTTGTGCGGAAAGATACAACAAGCCCGTCCGCGATATCGACTGCAAGAAACGGACCGTCATCCGACCCTCGCGGCCCAATGGTACGTCCGGGTGCACCGGCAGAAACGCGCACGGCAAACAACGCATCCGTTGAAACCGAGGAGAGTGCCCGCATCGCGCGAGAGCAGGTGAAAATTGCAGAAATTCAGCGACTTCCTCGTAACAGACTGCATACGTTACAGAGCGGTGTGCCCGGCGCACAGTATGCAATGGATGACCGCGGAAACCTGTTTGCGTCCAGAAATCCGAGCACATACCCACGAGAGTATTACTATCTCAACGTGCAAAACGGCTACAAGTGGGAACACCATACAAGTTAGAGCCTGTTCAAGATCTGCTTTGATGGCGAAAATGACACATTCCGTCGTGAGGTGATGCTGCTGAGCAGCAAGCCGCAACAGGAAGGAGGCATTTGCAGTCCGAATTGAGATAGTGAACAAGCTCTTAGTCACGGAATACTGGCAGGTCGCCATAAGCTCGTGTAGGCTGCTTCCGATTTCGATGACTCTGCTCACTCTGCAAGACGGCACAGTATTCGAAGGTGAATCCTTCGGAGCGGTGGTCGATTCCGACGGAGAGGTTGTTTTTAACACCGGAATGGTCGGATACCCCGAGAGTCTCACAGACCCCAGTTACCGAGGGCAGATTCTTACGTTTACCTATCCTCTCATAGGGAACTACGGAGTGCCGAGCGGAGAATTGAATGCATGGGGTTTTGCAAAGAACTTCGAAAGCGAAGCAGTCCATGTTCGCGGTGTCGTAGTATCGCAGCTTAGCGACGACCACAGTCATCAGGCTGCGGTAAGTTCTCTCAGTAACTGGTTGGAGCACCATAAAATTCCCGGTATCACGGGTATAGATACGCGGGCTCTTACAAAGAAACTCCGTGAGCACGGAGTGATGCTCGGTCGTATTTCACAGTCGCATTCTTCCGCAAACACTGCCGCAATCGAAGATCCGAACATCAGAAATCTTGTTGCGGAAGTAAGTTGTACGGCCGTACGAACATATGAACCCAATGGAGCGGACGATGCTACTCCCACAATTGCCGCATTCGATTGCGGAATGAAAAACAACATCATTCGCAGTTTCTTAAAGAGGGGAGTGCGTGTGCACCGACTTCCATGGGATTACGATCTCGACGCTTCGGACCTCAAGTATGACGCCGTGTTTGTAAGTAACGGACCGGGGGATCCCAAGCAGTGCAAAGAAACTATTGCTCAAATTCAAAAGAGCATGGAGAAGGGGATTACCACATTCGGTATCTGCCTGGGAAATCAGTTGCTTGCACTTGCCATAGGCGGAGATACCTACAAGTTGAAGTACGGACACAGAGGTGCGAACCAACCGTGCATAGAAGAGGGGACAGACACGTGCATCATCACGTCTCAAAACCATGGGTTTGCCGTAGCAGACGAACTGCCGGTCGGTTGGAAGCCGTGGTACCGCAATGCAAACGACCAGACAGTGGAAGGCATACGTCACGACTCGGGAAAATTCTTTGCCGTGCAGTTTCACCCGGAAGCATCGCCCGGTCCCGAAGATGCCAATGTGCTGTTTGATGATTTCGTGGCAATGCTACAGAGCGTGTAGCGAATAGTACGTAGCGGTTAGCAGAGAGTGATGAGTACTTTTGAACATCTTAGTTACTGGCTTTTCGCTAAACGCTAATCGCTAATCGCTAGCCGCTAAACGCTAATCGCTAATCGCTAGCCGCTAATCACTAAATAAACCCTTCCACATGCAAGTGCTCTTTCGGAATATGCCATTGTTCCAAACAAAGCTGCTTCACTTCTTCTGCCATGGTGGGGTTGCCGCAGACGTAGATGTGTTTTTCTTTCAGGTCTTGCACTTCACGCTGAACGAAGTCTTGCACATATCCTGTATGTCCTCCCCACGATGCCTGTGGCTTGCTGAGTATCGTGTGAAATCCGACGTTGGGATGTGCCGTTTTTAGGGCTTCGAATTCATCCGTCCAAAACAGATCTTCTTCTTGTCTGTTGCCGAAAAAAATATCCATTCGTCTCCCGTCACCGTTTTTCAGTGCGGTGAGTACTTGTGACCGAAACGGTGCTATGCCCGTGCTAGTGCAGATGAAGACGTAGTCATTTTCTGTCTCCGTATCCAATAAAAATCTTCCAAAAGGACCCTGCATACGCACGGTGTCTCCGGCAGTCAGTGATTCCTGTATCCACCTGCTGGCTCTTCCTCCCGCAAGCAGCTTTACAACAAACAGAAGATTTTCTTCGTGTGGCGCGGATGCAATGGAATACGCTCGTGTTTGTATGTCTTGCGGATTCTCCGGCAGCGGAACATCGAACAAAATAAACTGACCCGCTTCGTACAAAAATCCTTCCGGCTTCTCACAATGTATTTCGTAGACATCTTTTGCTATGAGCACATTTTTTATACAAGTTATGTGGTATTCGGGTGTGGGCATACTAAAGAAGTGTGGATTGCTGGTTTAAGAGGGGAGAACTATGTTTCCTGTTTGAATTTTTTGAAGGAGAGCAGGGTAGTACTCTTTCTCCAATCCCTGCACCTTTTCCTTTAAAGAATCCGGAGTATCATCCGGTAGTACTGAGCAACTTTTTTGTTCAAGAATGAGTCCCGTATCCACCCCTTCATCCATGAGATGAATGGAGATGCCCGATTCGCTCTCTTCATTTTGCAATACCGCTTCATGTACTTTCATGCCGTACATGCCTCTTCCTCCGTATTTTGGAAGAAGAGCAGGGTGTACGTTAATGATTCTGTTTTTCCACTGCGCTATGAACCATGGGGTGAAAATATACATCCATCCGAGGGCGGCAAGAATGCGTGGTTCATCTTCGTTGTTTCCAAAAAGCTCCAGTATGGTTTCGTGCAGTCTGCGGTCGTACTGTTCTCTGTCTTCGTTTGGCATGCGCGATACGATGCGCACGGGTACGCCCGCATCTTTTGCTTTTTCTATGCAGCCACGATCTTCACTGTCGGATACCAATCCCATGCAAGATGCACTGAGTGTACCGTTTGCCATGTTGTCCAGTACGGACTGAAATGTTGTGCCGCGCGACGATGAGAGTACGACAAATTGCATATCTCCATATTAGAGCAGTCCTTGGAATATGTCCTGCTCTCTCTGAATACCGGGTACCCACCCGGAAAAATCACTGCGAGGAATGCCGTGATCTCTTATAAGGACAACCGGAATCATCTGGTCTGCGTTCCCCATAAGAAAATTTGCGGATGTCGCAAGTTGATCCGCAACAGCCTCGTGTGTCATGGAAAGCGTATTGCCAAAAATATCCTCTCTTCCAACTTGGCTCAGCAGCGGTTCCATACCACTGACAGTCAGTGCCATTGCGCTCACGCCAAGTCTGCTCGGCCTGCAGCATGAATCGCTCATAATAACGCTCAGTCGTTTTCCCGTAGCTTTTTCCAATGCGTTGCGCAGTGCATTGGTAGATCTCACCGGGTCTTTTGGCCACCCTATGGCATTTCCTTTTTCTATGTTGGAGCAGTCCAGTCCGGCATTCACCGCGAGTATGGACCCCTCTTGTAATCCCTCGGGTTGCAGTTCGCAGAGCATGGCAAGCGGGCACTCTCCGATTACCGTCCCATGCATGCGCTGTGTTTCGTTCAGCACTGCCTGACGAAATGCGGCGGTACGTCCGCAACGCTTCGCCCATTGCTCCGCGGCGTCACTTATGGAGAGTGAAGAGAGATCTATCGTCGCACCTTCGGTGATCGCACATACTTTCGAGGAGATAACGAGAATGTCTCCGTCTTCCGGTGTTATGCAATCAAGTATCTTTTGGCAGAGATCGGTATTTTTATTGCAGATTCCTGTATGGACGGGAGTGAGCAGCATGGGAGAGAAGTGGGAAAACGTATGACAGTTTGCAGTGTAGCAAAAATATTCATCTTGATTTTGTCAACAGAGGCTTCGTAATAATCTTTAGCATGACGAATACTTCGTGCTAGTCTACGCCCAATATGCTGAGGCGCATAACCGCAGGCAAACTTGTTTTA
>Ga0210057_1004887_pt1 | contig 17495 bp, 11 predicted proteins | sample CryGeyCG2114_010_2_FD_183968 | JGI IMG/M metagenome (GOLD analysis project Ga0210057, IMG submission 183968) | Groundwater microbial communities from aquifer - Crystal Geyser CG10_big_fil_rev_8/21/14_0.10 (SPAdes) (version 2) | ecosystem: Environmental > Aquatic > Deep subsurface > Groundwater ...
GGGTCAGGTAATTTCTGTGGCTTTGCTTTGGTTAATATTTATTTTAGGGTTAATTTCTTTGGTTTTAATTATTGTTTGTGTAGGGGCAAGCTTGGCAACTTTTCAGATTTCAATATGGACTGGATTATTTATTGAATTGGTGGGCAAGGGAGGGGTAAGTAAGTTGGTAAGAATATTTGAAAAAAAATAAACATCAAATATTAATTTTAGAGTTTATATAAATAAGTAATAAGACATAAGAAATAAGACACTTTATCTTTGTTGCTTATGTCTTATTACTTATGTCTTATTTTTTATGGCAGATAATTATCAATCAATTGAAGATTTAATAAATTCTTCTCAGGGAGGGCCTGTCGATGACGAGAGCGTTCAGGGAAAGTTTGTTAGAAAACAGCAAGAGATCAAAATAAAGGAAATGGAAAGACAAACCCAGAAAAAGGCAGACCAGAAGGGAATTCCTTATGTTGATTTATTCGGTTTTCCTATAAGTCCAGAGGCGCTTATGCTTATCAAGGAAGAGGAGGCTCAGCAGTTGAAAGCTGTTTGTTTTTTTTATGATGGAGAAAATTTGCGTTTAGCTTCTACCAATCCCGAAGATGAAAATGTTATAAATAAATTTAATGAGCTTAATCAGCAATACTATACAAAAGGGAAAATTTATTTAATGTCTGAACATAGCTTTGGACATGCTTTGAAGCTTTATCAAATGTTGCCGAAATTAAGAAAGTTTATTCAGGGTGTTGAGGTAAAAGAAGAAGATCTGGAAAAATTTAAAAAAGATATAGAAAACTACAAAAGCTTGGGAGAAAAAATAAACAAAGTGAATATTACAGACGTAGTTACTCTGATGTTGGCAGCAGCCTTGAAGACTAATGCTTCTGATATTCATATTGAAGCTGAGGAACACGGCATTGTTGTGAGGCTTAGAATAGACGGTATTTTGCAGGAAGCGGCCGTGATTGAAAAAGATAAATGGAAAAAAATTATTTCTCGCATGAAGCTTTTAGCTAAAGTAAAAATAAATATAGATGACAAGCCACAGGATGGCCGTTATACAATATTTTTGAATGATGAAAAAATAGATGTCAGAGCTTCCTTTTTGCCCACAGCTTTTGGTGAGAGCGTGGTTATGAGGCTTTTGAAGTCCAGCTCAATTGGACTTCCTTTTGAAGAGCTTGGTTTGAGGCCAGAGGCTTATGAAATACTTAAAAATGAAATAATAAAGCCAAATGGTCTGATTCTTACTACTGGTCCTACTGGCTCAGGTAAAACAACCACCCTTTATGCGGTTTTAAATAAGTTAAATTCTCCTGGAACAAAAATAATTACCTTGGAAAATCCAGTTGAATACAAACTCAAAGGCATAAACCAAAGCCAAGTTGATCCAAGCAAAGACTATACATTTGCCAAGGGACTTCGTTCAATTTTGAGGCAAGACCCTGACATAGTGATGGTGGGAGAAATTCGAGACTTAGAAACTGCTGAAATTTCTATTCAGGCAAGTTTGACAGGTCACTTAGTGTTATCAACTCTTCACACAAACGATTCATCCGGTGTTATACCCCGCTTGGTGGATATGGGCGTAAAGCCGTATTTTCTTGCCCCTTCTATCAACGCGATTATTGGACAGAGACTTGTTCGTAAACTTTGCGATAAATGTAAAGTAGAGCATAAGCTAGATGAAGAAGAGGAGTCGAAAGTAAAAAAAATATTAGCAGTCATTTCTCCAAAATCTGGAGTTGATGTGCCCACAGAATTACCAAAAATATATAAAGCCAATGAAGGTGGTTGTGAAGTTTGTCAGGGAATAGGATACAAAGGAAGAATTGGTATTTATGAAATATTTACAATGAGCGATGATATTAAAAAATTAACCTCTGAAGAAGCGGCTGCTTTTCAAATATTACAGCAAGCTATAGAAAATGGAATGCTCACCATGCTTCAGGATGGCATCTTGAAAACATTAGCTGGAACGACAAGTTTGGCAGAAGTGTATAGGGTAATTGGTAAGTTTGAATATATTGATACTCTTTATGATATTGTTATTTCTCAGACAATTGGCAGAGGAATAAAGATAACTAAAGAGCAGCTTGCTTTGGGAGAAAAGTTGTCAAAGAATATAGAAAAAGTGGGCGAAGAAATCAAAAGTCAGCCCTTGAGAGAAATGATAAACACGATAATAGCTGCGGCTCTGAAAACAGATGCCGGCGATATTCATATTGAACCAACTGAAGAGGGCGTAAAAATTCGTTATAGAATTGATGGTATTCTTCATGATATTGTGACTTTATCCAAGGAACATTATTTACAATTATTATCAAAAATAAAAATTTTAGCTGGGTTTCCGACTAATGTAAAAAAAGCAACTTGGGATGGAAGATTTGCTATATTTCTTGAGGATTCAAAATTGGATTGTCGTATTTCAATTATCTCAGGTGGATATGGAGAGACTGTTGTTATTCGTTTGCTGACCAGCCAGGCAGCTACCCTCAAAATGGAAGATTTGGGCATGCGTCCTTATTCTATGAATTCCCTAAGCAAAGCCATAAAAAAAACCAAAGGAATTGTCATAAACACTGGTCCGACTGGTTCAGGAAAAACTACCACTATGTATAGTATTTTGAATCAGCTCAACAATCCTGATGTGAAGATAATCACCATTGAAGATCCGATTGAATATCATATGGGAGGAATAATGCAGACTCAAATAGATACCGAAGGGGGCTATACTTTTGCAGCTGCTATTCGGTCACTTATGCGTCAGAATCCAAATGTAATAATGGTTGGAGAAATTCGAGATGCAGAAACCGCAAAAGTAGCTGTCGAGGCAGCTATGACTGGGCATTTGGTTCTTTCTACAATTCATGCTAATAGCGCGGCTGGAGCCGTAGCTCGTTTTGCTGGTCTAGGAATTGATAGGCAGAGTTTAGCAAATTCATTAGAAACTTCTATAGGCCAGAGATTAGCTAGAAGAATTTGCACTAAATGCAAAATTGAAGATAAAATTAGCTCGGAAATACTTCAGGAAGTCAAAGAAGTTTTGAAATCAATAAATCCAGCTTCAGGAGTAAAAATTCCAACTGATTTAAAATTTTTCAAAGGCGGTGGTTGTGAGGAATGCGCAGGAATTGGGTATAAAGGACGAATTGGCATTTATGAAGTTATGGAGCTTACGCCTAGTTTGCAAAAAATTATACAAGCAAGCGATGTCACCGAACATGATATTGAGCAAAAAGCAGTAGAAGAAGGGACAATTCTCATGATTCAAGATGGAATATTGAAAGCGCTAGAAGGGGAGACAACCGTAGAAGAGGTATTTAGAGTAGCGAGATAATTTCAGATTTCGGATTTTAGATTTGCGATTTAATATTAACAATAAACCGTTTCGCGTTATAAGTTATGCGTTATGTGTTAAGCAATAAAATGATAAATAAAAAATTCATTCAAAAGCTAAAAAAAGAACATAGTGACAATAATGGTGAAAGAAGGCAGATTATTAGTTTGTCCAACATCGTTCTTCATGATTCAAAAAGAATTATTTTTTCTTTACACAGAGGAGATGTAAAACAAGCGGAAGAAAAATTTATAGAAATTGAAAGTATAATTAAGAAACTTGAAAAGAAATTTAGTTTAAATAGAATAAACGCAGAAGGGGCATATAAGGCAGCGGTTGAAGAGTATGCGGAGGCAAAAATGTTTTATAATTATTTAGCAGGCAAGAAGATAGACAAAATTAAAGATATTAATTTAACATATGAAAGCTACCTTGGCGGAATTTGTGATACTACGGGTGAGTTAGTTCGTTTGGCAGTGAACAAGGCGGCGGCTGGAGATTTCGATGAAGTAGGTAAAATAAAGCAAGCTATAAATGATATAATGGGCGAATTGGTAGAGTTTGATATGGCAGGATATCTGCGTACCAAATATGATCAGGCTAGAGGAAATTTGAGAAAGATTGAACAAGTTGATTATGAAATTAAAATTAGGAAGTAGGATTTTAGTTTTTTAGGTTGTAGGATTTATAAAATATTAAAATAAAAAAGCAGAGTTTATTCATAAAGCTCTGTTTTTAAATTTTTAAATTTTACTCTTGACAAATCTAAATATTTAATATAGTATAGCATATTGCACTTTTTGACAATTCAATGCGCTAAAACCAATTTCGCATAGGGCGATTATGGGAAAAGCGCAAATTCAAAGAAGGAGGACTGACCATGAACAGCATGCTCAGGCAAGCGCTCCGCGAATTTTCCGGACCGCTAAATCAACTGATTGTCAATTGCTCGGGAAAGGAAGGAGATTCGTGGTGGAAGGAGTTCATGAAATTTCTTCGCAAGGAGCCATGTTGGGTTGATAATATCATCTGCGTCGACCGCATCGTTCCCTTGTATCCAGAATGGGTCGAAAAGCCATTATTTCCGGAGTTGGAGAAAACAGAACCATCTGAGTATGGTATTGTCCAGATCAAGGAGTGGTTTCATCAGGATCAGAAGCGTGGTCCTGCCAAGGGTTTCGCAATTTTGGAATATCTCAAGAGTCAAAATATTCTGAAAAGTTGTGCGGGGTTGTCGGATTTGCTGGCCATAGAGGCGAAGGGCATTGATTTTTTCCTCAAGCACTTTGCCGGCAAGGCGGTATTTGGCTGGCAATCCGTCGTTCAGCGTCGCGACGGCGACCTCTTTGTTCCGTACCTTGTTGAGCACGGCGAGGGAGTGGTTCTTGGCTGGCGTTGGCTTGAGCTGGATTGGGATTCCAGAGGCCCCGCTCTTTATTTTGCAAGCATCTCTTGATTCCTTGGTTGCTTTTCCTTTTTGATTCTTTGAATTTTTGATTTTTGACTCCGTACGCGCGTGGAGGAACGTACGGAGTTTTTTGTTTGGAAAAAATGAGCTATAATTTATATATGAAACAGTATAGGCAATTTATAGAAATATTAATTTTATCCGTAATAGTTTTTATTATTTTTTTGTTAGCGATTATTTTTTTGGCTTCTTCACAATCCTCTTACGAAAAACTGCGATCAGACTGTAAAAGTCCCCTTGATAAGGGGGATTTAGGGGATTATGAGGAAGTTTCTAATTTCCCTCGCCCCCTTTATCAAGGGGGTAGCTTTTCCGAACGCGCAGACTTAAAAAATATAAAAATGTTTTTTTTCGGTGATATGATGATTGATCGCCATGTAGGCGAAAAGATTGCAACCAATGGTTTGCCTTATCTATTTGATAAATTAGCGACCAGCACTGGCATTGATTTTAATAGCTATGATTTGATTTCTGCAAATCTTGAAGGCGCAACAACTGATGGAGGCGAACATTATTTGCCGAATAATGTCTATGATTTTGCTTTTAATCCCGATTTGATTAATAAGCTAAAAAACTATAATTTTAATTTTTTTAATCTAGCTAATAACCACTTAACTGATCAAGGCCAAAAGGGCGTAGAGGAAACTAGAAAAAATTTAAGCCTGCTAAATTTTAAATACAGCGGATGTAGCGACGGATTGGCTGGCGAGTGCAGCGCGACTACAACGGAGATTAATAATTTGCAAGTTGGCTTAGCGGGCTTTAGCATGGTTTATAATTTGATTGATAAAAAAGAGATTACTGACATAGTATCAGATTTAGCCAGTTCAACGGATTTAGTTATAGTTAATATGCATTGGGGAGTTGAATATGAGCATCAGTTTAATAAAATTCAAGAAGACTATGCCCATGCGATAATTGACTCTGGCGCAGACATAATAATCGGTCATCATCCACACGTTGTGCAAGGTTTTGAGGTATATAAAAATAAACCGATATTTTATTCTCTGGGGAATTTTATTTTTGACCAGTATTTTTCTCCCGATACGCAAGAGGGTTTAGGCGTAGGCATAGGTATTAGTGAAAATAAAAAGCAAATATTTTTGTTTCCGTTCAGGTCAAAATTAAATCAAGTAGAATTAATGAAGGATGAAGAAAAAAGTAATTTTTATAAAAAATTTATACAATGGTCGAACGTTGATGAAAGCTTAAAAAATGAAATCTCGCAAGGATTTTTGGAATTATGATAGGTATGATAGAATAAAGATAGATTAAAATTACAAATGCACAAATTTTAAAAAAATGTGTCAGGTAAATATTTGTGTGTTTGTATTTATATATGAAAAATAAACCAAAAAATTATTTCGGCGCAATTGCAGTGATGGTCGGTTATATAATTGGCGTGGGTATGTTTGGGTTGCCTTTTTTGGTTTCAAAAGCAGGCATTTTTACGTTTTTTATTTTTTTAATAACATTAAGCTTAGTTCAATATTTGCTGCATTTAATTTACGCAAACATTATTGTAGTAACCAAAGATTATCATAGAATGCCTGGTTATGCGGGAGTCTATCTTGGAAAGCATGGCAAAAGAATTGTATTTATTGCCAAGATGATTAGTAGCTATGGTGCTTTGCTAGCTTACATAATTATAACTGGCATATTTCTTCATCAATTGCTCAATTCAATATTTGGAGGAAGCGAAATGATGTATGCTACAATTTTATTTTTGATTGAAGCGATTGTTATTTACTTTGGTATTGGCATGATTGCCAAGGCCGAACTATTTATGTCTGGTATTTTATTATTGGTAATTATTTTAATTACATGGAAAGGTTGCAAGGTTATAAATTTGGATAATTACTTAATGATAGACTGGAAATATATTTTCTTACCTTACGGAGCAATGCTTTTTGCCTTGGATGGAAATGGGTCTTTGCCAATTGTGACAAAACTATTAAGGAGAAACAAGGAGGCTATAAAAAGTGTAATTAGGGTTGCAACTATTTTGTCGGTACTATTAATTACAGTTTTTACATTGGTTATTGTTGGTGTTTCAGGCAGGTCAACTACCCCCGATGCATTAATCGGGTTAAAATTAATTTTGAATAATGACGTTATTGTCTTGGCATTAATTTTTGGAATTTTGACAATGGTGACTTCGTTTTTGGGAGTGGCTGAATCAATCAAAGAAACTTTGTGGTGGGATTACAAAATTAACAAAAAATTGGCTTGGGCGTTGGCGGTGTTTATGCCTTATTTGTTGTACCTGGCTGGGATAAAAGATTTGATAGGGGTAATCAGTTTTGCAGGAGCAGTAGCTGGCGGTTTATGCGCGACAACGATGGTGATAATTTTTATGAAATTAAAAAAACAAAAAAATAAATTAGTCCTCTTTAAATATAAACCAGGAAATATTATTATTTATTTATTAATTGGAATGTTTATTTTGGGAATGGTTTATGAAATTATTGCTTTTTTAATTTAAAATATAATAAAGTTAATTTATTATGAAAAATATTAAAGGGTTGTCAACTAATGAGGCCAAAAAAAGATTATCTAAATTTGGTTTAAATAAGATTGAGGAAAAAAAAGTTAATCCGTTTGTAAAATTTTTGCATTGGTTATTTTCTCCAATTACATTAATGTTGATTGCCGCAGATTTGCTTTCTTATTTTTCCCATAAAATTTTTGATGCCTATCTAATATTATTTTTAATTTTAATAAATTACATTATTAGTTTTTGGCAGGAGAAAAAAGCTGATGACGCAATAGATTATCTAAATAAACAATTAGCCTTTAAAGTAAAAATACTTCGCGATAATAATTGGACAGAAGTTGATTCAACTCTTATTGTGCCTGGTGATATTATAAAAATGTTTGCTGGGGATTTAATACCGGCTGATTTGGAAATTTTAGAAGAAAAAAATTTAACCGTAAATGAAGCTAGTTTAACAGGAGAATCTTTACCAAAAGAAAAAAAAGAAAAAGAGATTGCTTATTCGGGGTCATATATTGCTACTGGCCTATTAGTCGGTCGCGTTGATAAAACCGGATCAAAAACGTTTTTTGGCAGTGCTATTATAGGATTAGAAAAGGTGAAAAAGAGAAGTATATTGGAGAAAGATATTTTAACAATATCGAAATTTCTTTCTATTTTGAGTATTGGAGCGGTAATAATTTTAACTATAATATTTTTATTGGAAAAATATTCATTTCACGATATATTGGTTTTAGATTTAAGTTTGATTATTGCCGGTATTCCAATTGCCTTACCGACAGTTATGACCTTGATTATTAGTATGGGAGTGTCAAGGCTTTCAAAGAGCAATGTATTGGTTAGAAGATTAGCATCACTTGAAGACTTGGCAAATGTGGACATATTGTTTACTGATAAAACTGGCACACTTACAAAAAATGAAATTTCAGTTAGCAGAACTATTGGCTATAAATATTCAGAAAATGATATTTTGCTTTATGCATATTTGGCTGCTCAAAACAATAATTATGACTTGATAAACAAAGCCATAATAAATGAATTTGAAAAAAATAAAATCAGTGCCAAAGGATTCAAGATAGTTGATTTTATTCCTGCAGACTCCAACAGAAAAAGAAACTCTGTTTTAGTTGAAGGTAACGGAAAAAAATATTATATTTCTGTAGGTGCTGTTCAAATAATTAAAACCTTTTGTAAATTAAATAAAAAAATAGAATCTACAATAGATAAAGAAGTTGAAGAGTCGGCTAAAAATGGGTATCGTGTTTTGGCAGTTGCAATCAATAAAAATAAAACAGAAGAAAAAAATATGGAGTTTGCAGGATTGTTGCTACTTTCTGATCCGTTAAGAGAAGAGGCAAAAGATACAATAATTTTTTTGAAAGAAAATGGAGTAGATGTTACTATGGTGACCGGAGACAATAAGGCTATTGGCGAGAGAATAGGTAGAGAAATAGGATTGTCTGGTCGGGAAGTTTTTTCAGAAGTGTTGCCAGCAGATAAGTATAATTTAGTAAATAAAGCAAAATTAAAACACACAGTAGCTATTACAGGCGATGGAATAAACGATTTGCCAGCCGTAAAATCAGCTGATGTCGGAATAGCGGTTGATAATGCCGTAGATGCTTTGAAAAAGTCAGCTGATATAATTTTATTGTCTTCAGGAATTTTATATATAAAAGATGCCATAATTGAGGCAAGAAAAATTTTTGCCCGTCTGCAGAGTTATGCTATATATAGAATATCCGAGAGTTTTAGAATAATAATAATAATTTTAATTTTGGGCGCATTGTTTCGTTTATATCCACTATCCCCAATACAATTGATATTATTAGCATTGCTTAACGATTTACCGATAATTTCGTTGGCTTTTAATCGGGTAAAAGTTTCAAGAAAACCAGCTAAAATTCAGGTTAAGAAGAGATTTTTTATAAGTTTATTATTTGGATTGACAGGTATTGTAAACAGTTTAATATTTTTAGTAATTACGTTAAAAATATTTCACTACGATTGGGATATCATATCAACAGCTTTTTTTCTGAAATTAACTGTTTCGGGACATTTGCTGATATTTATTGCCCATACAGAAGAAAAATGGTATAAATATTTGCCAAGCAAAGAAGTTGTTTTAACCATAATTATTACTCAGCTTTTAGCTACTTTAATAGCTGTTTCAGGATTCTTTATGACAGGTATCAATATTTTCCTTGCCATATTTATTTGGCTTTGGGCAATATTTTGGATGCAAATTAGTGAATTGATGAAAAATATTCAAAGAAAATTATTTGTATAAAATTTTATGAAAATAGCTGTCATTTCTGATATGCATGACAATCTAGTTAATCTAGAAAAATTTTTTAGTTGGTGCAAAATTAAAAAAATAGAGAAAATTATTTGCTGCGGAGATGTCACAAATAGTGAGACGTTGAATATTCTAGCCAGAGGCTTCAATGATAAAATTTATTTAGTTGGTGGGAATATTGAATTGTATAACGAAGAGTCATTAAAACAATACCCAAATATTAAATATTATGGAAAAATTGGTATTGTAGAAATTGATAAACATAAAATAGGAATTTGTCATGAACCATTTTTGATAGATAAAATTTTGGAAAAAGAAAAAGTCGATTATATATTTTATGGCCACACCCATAAACCGTGGATAGAAGAAAAAGATGGGGTAAAAATCGTTAACCCCGGGACTTTGGGTGGAGTCTTTCAAAAAGCAACTTTTGCTTTTATGGAAGGAAAAAGTTTAGAATTAAAAATTTTGGAAAATATATGAATGAATTTAAAAAAGTAGCAGTTCAAGCTGCTAAAAAATCGGGGAAAATGTTATTGCGCGAATATAAAAATTTTGATAGAAACAAAATTAAATTTAAATCGCACTATGAGATAGTGACTAGAGCCGATTTGATGAGTGAAGAAATAATTATTAGTTTGATAAAAGATAATTTTCCTCATCACGCAGTATTAGCTGAAGAAAGTGGACAATCAAAAAATCAGTCAGACTATTTATGGATTATTGATCCCTTGGATGGGACTACAAATTTTTCTATGCACAATCCTTTGTGGTCAATTTCTATTGGTCTCGTAAAAAACAATGAATTTTTATTGGGGTTAGTTTATGCGCCTTTTATGGATGAAATGTTTGTTGCCGAAAAAGATAAAGGAGCAAGTTTAAATGGAAAAAAAATAAAAGTTTCAAAAAATAAATCAGGCAAGATTTTAAATACATTTTGTCATGGCACAAAAGAAAAAGATATCAAAAGAGCCATCCGATATTACCAAAAGCAAAAATTAGAAGCCCTTGATTGTCGGCAAATGGGATCAGCTGCTATTGAACTAGCTTTTGTAGCCACGGGACGCACAGAATCATTTCTAGCTCCAGGAGCGCGTGATTGGGATGTGGCTGCTGGAGTGTTATTGGTATGGGAAGCCGGAGGAATAGTGACTGATTTCAAGGGGGAGGAATGGAAAATCGGTTCAGGAGATATTTTGGCTAGCAATGGATATGTGCATAGGGAAATACTTAGAGTTATCAATAGTTAATAATTTAGAATTTTCAATTTAATAATTTTAAAATTTTTGCAGTTATTTTGATTATTTTGATTTTATCAGCTTGCAGTAATAATAAAAGTGAAAATAAAATTATGATAGAAAACATAAGAAAACCAGCCGTAGCCGGACAATTTTATCCAGCCGATGCTAGTGATTTAAAAAGTAAAATATTAGAATATTTAGATAAAGTTTCTAAGCAAGAAATTGAAGGAGAAATAAAAGCGATTCTTGTACCACATGCGGGCTATGATTTTAGCGCACCAGTTTCTGCGTATGCCTATAAACAACTTGAAGGAAAAAAAATTGAGAATGTGATAATAATATGTAATTCTCATTCTTCTTTTTTTTCTGATATAGCCATTGATGACAGTGATGCCTGGGAAACACCCTTGGGACAAGTTGAGGTAAATAGAGAATTAGTTAAGAAATTAGCTGATTCAAATAGTGAAATAGTTTTGAATAGTATAGCGCATGAATCAGACCATACGCTTGAAGTGCAATTACCATTTTTGCAAGTGGCGCTAAAACCAGGATTTAAAATAGTACCTATTCTTTTTGGAAACACAAAAGACGATTCTTATGAAAATTTAGCCGAAGCTCTAAAAAACAATTTGGGAGAAAATGATCTAGTGGTGATTTCTACTGATATGTCACATTACCCAAACTATGAAGATGCGAATTTGATTGACAAAAAAACTTTGGAAATTATAAATACTGGGAGTGTTGAAGATTTAGAAAAAAATATTAGAGAAATAGAACAAAAAAATATTTCAAATGAAGAAATTCTTCTTTGCGGAGTTGATGGGGCAAAAACCGTTATGAAGTTAAAGGGAGATTTAGAGTGGCAAAGTGAAGTTTTGGGATATAAAAATAGCGGAGATAGTTTGTATGGAGACAAGGAATCTGTGGTTGGATATGGAGCAGTCGTATTTGTTCTACAAAACGTTGGTCATTTATCAGCGGGATCCTCACGTCAGCCGGCAAGCCGGCTTCCTCAGGATGACAAACAATTAAATCAAGATCAAAAAAATATTTTATTAAATATTGCGAAAGATACAGTTGAGAGCTTTGTAAAAACTGGAAAGATTCCTGACTTTAGTACTACAGACGAGAGATTAAATTGGAAAGAAGGAGTATTTGTGACGCTTCATGAGAATGGCAATTTGCGAGGATGTATCGGACAAATTATCCCCTCAAAAGATCCTTTGTGGCAAGTTGTTCGTGATATGGCGATTGAGGCCGCGACAGATGATCCTCGTTTCTCGCCCGTGAGCGAATCTGAGCTAGGTAATCTAGATTATGAAATAAGTGTTCTATCAGCACCAGAAAAAATAGATGATTGGAAAAAGATAGAGTTAGGCAAGCATGGCGTGATAGTAAAAAAAGGATACAACTCTGGCGTGTTTCTCCCACAAGTTGCAGATGAGACAGGTTGGAATTTGGAAAAATTTCTTTCAGAGCTTTGTTTCCAAAAAGCAGGTCTTCCTTCAGATTGCTACAAAAACAATAAAGATGTTGAATTATATATATTTAGTGCTCAAGTTTTTGGAGATTAGCATTGATAAAAAGACAAAAAGTAATATATAAAAAAATTTAAAAATAAAAATTGTGATTTTTTTAATACTTCTTTGTATAAAAAATCCGCCTCGGTCAGACTGGGGCGGATTTTTTGTTTTGTAGATTTATTTCAAAAGTTTGCTTAGGTATTTGCCAGTATATGATTTTTTTTCTTTGGCGACATCTTTGGGTGTGCCTTGGGACACGATCTCTCCGCCTTTATCTCCGCCTTCAGGACCGAGGTCTATGATCCAGTCCACTGATTTGATCACGTCTAGATTATGTTCGATTATCAGAACCGTGTTTCCTTTATCTACAAGTTTACCCAGAACATGAAGAAGTCTTTTGATGTCGTCGAAATGAAGACCGGTAGTTGGTTCGTCTAGAATATAGAGAGTTTTTCCAGTGGCTCTACGAGATAATTCAGTCGCCAGTTTGACTCTTTGCGCTTCACCGCCAGACAGAGTGGTAGCTGATTGACCGAGCTTGATATAGCTCAAGCCCACTTCGTTCAGAGTGGCGAGTTTTTGGTGGATTGCAGGAATGTTTTTGAAAAACTCCATACCTTCTTCTACGGTCATATTCAAAACATCAGAAATATTTTTTTCTTTATAGTATATATCCAAAGCCTCTTTATTGTATCTTTTGCCGTGGCAGACATCGCATTCTACATAGATATCAGGTAAAAATTGCATTTCTATCTTGACCATGCCGTCGCCAGCGCAAGCCTCACATCTTCCACCCACGACATTGAATGAAAATCGGCCTGGCTTGTAACCCCTGATTTTTGCTTCAGGCAAACTTGAAAATAATTCTCGAATAGGAGTAAAAGCACCAGTGTAGGTGGCAGGGTTTGAACGAGGAGTTCTGCCGATCGGCGATTGATCTATATTGATTACTTTGTCTATATTATTTAATCCTTCTATGCTTTCATGTTTTCCTGGCTCAGTTTTGGCTCGGTAGAATTTTTTGTTAAGCGCCGTAGCGAGGATATCTGTCATAAGAGTAGATTTTCCAGAGCCAGATACACCGGTGATTGCGATAAATTTACCCAAAGGAAATTCTACATCTATATTTTTGAGATTATGTTCTTGAGCTTTTATAATTTTTAATTTTTTTCCATTGCCTTTTCTATATTTTTGAGGAACAGGAATTGATTTTTTTCCAGATAAGTATTGGCCAGTGGTAGATTTGGCATTTTTTTTGATTTGAGCCGGTGTGCCTTCAGCTATGATTTGTCCGCCATGTTCTCCTGCGCCAGGACCTACATCTACAATCCAGTCTGCCGCTTCCATGGTAGCTTCATCATGTTCTACCACAATTACAGTATTCCCTATATCCCGAAGATTTTTTAATGTATTGATTAACTTATCATTATCTTTTTGATGAAGGCCGATAGAAGGTTCGTCTAGAATATATAGGACGCCTACTAAGGATGTGCCGATTTGGTTGGCTAGGCGGATTCTTTGCGCTTCTCCGCCAGACAGAGTATTGGCTGGTCTATCTAGGGTTAAATAGTTAAGCCCAACATTCAAAAGAAACTCAAGTCGAGATTTGATTTCTTTGATAATCTGGGCTGATATTTTTTTATCTTTAGCGGAGAGTTTGTTTTCTTTTTCTAAATTAAGAAAAAATTCTTTGGCGTTGTTTATTGTTTTAGTGGAAATATCATATATAGAATTTTCGTCTATTTTTACTCCCAAGACTTCTTTTTTCAGCCTTTTACCTTCGCAGCTTGGGCAAATAAGAACACGCATGTATTGTTCAATTTCTTTTCGAATATAGTCTGAATCAGTTTGTTTATAGCGTCTTTCTAGATTTGGGATTACCCCCTCAAATTCTGTAGTGAGTTCTCCTGAAAAACGGTCGCTTTCATATTCTACATTATAGTTTTTGTCGCCAGAGCCATAGAGTACAATATCCATTTGTTTTTTGTTTAAATCTTTGATCGGCGTGTTTAGATCAAAACCATTTTTTGTGGCGACTGTCCCCAAAATACGCATTAACCAGCTTTGGCCATTAGGAGCATTATGAGACCATGGTTTGATAGCTCCTTGAGCTATAGTTAAGTTTGAATTTATAATTAAGCTCGGATCTATTTCTAGTTTGGTGCCAAGGCCTGAACATTCTTCGCAGGCGCCATGGGGAGTATTGAAAGAAAAATTTCTTGGCTCAAGTTCTCCTAGGTTAATTTCACACTCAGGACATCCAAAAAGCTGAGAATATGTTTTTTCCGCCTTCGCCAAGGCTTCAGTGGACAAGCCCTCCTTTGTGTTATCTATGGTTGTAATAGTGACTAGGCCATTTGCTAGATCAAGTGCTTTTTCTACGGTTTCGTTAAGCCGAGCTTGGTCTTCTTTGTTTTTTGTGACTTTCATTCTATCAATAACTATTTCCACGCTATGTTTTTTTTGTTTGTTTACCTCCATATCTTCTACTTCTTCCAAGATATATATATCGCCGTCAAAACGAACGCGGGAAAACCCAGCCTTGGAAATTCCTGTGAGAATGTTTTTGTGTTCTCCCTTTTTGTCTTTTATCAAAGGAGAGAGAACTATAATATTTTTATTTTCAAAATTTTTATTGATTTGGTTTATAATTTCATCAATTGTATAGGGTTTTATTTTTTTGCCACACTCTGGGCAATGAGGTACGCCAATACGCGCAAAAAGAAGTCGCATATAGTCGTATATTTCAGTGACAGTACCTACGGTAGATCGCGGATTGTGAGGGGCGGTTTTTTGGTCAATAGAAATAGCAGGGGAGAGTCCTTCAATAGATTCAACGTCTGGTTTGTCCATGAGGCCGATAAATTGGCGAGCATAGGCAGAGAGGGACTCTACATAGCGTCTTTGTCCTTCAGCATAAATAGTGTCAAAAGCCAAAGAAGACTTTCCTGATCCAGAAAGTCCGGTTATTACCACATATTTGTCTCTGGGTATGTTTAGGTCTATGTTTTTGAGATTGTGAACGCGTGCGCCTTTGATTTTGATGAAGTTCCCGCCTTGCCGGCCGGCAGGCTGATTGTTTGTTTTTGGCATTTTATTTTGCGGGGTTATGTCGAATACCATATTCGGTCTAAATTCCCAAATTTATATTCAAGAATATTAGTCTATAACCCCCAGAGTTAAAAGTTAATGAATTTTATTATACATGAGAATCAGCATTATATCAAGGTTGTAGGTAAAAACAAAAATTAAGTCTATTTTTGTTAACATTGACATATTTTTGTATTCAATTAAGATAGTATATTAATCTAGAAGTAGTATTGACAAAATTGTATATTTATGCTATTATATTAGATTCCTTTAAAAAGGAATTTTTTATATTATCCTGCCAAGCAGGACCCGCACTACGAATGCGGGATATATGAATTATAATTTTAAATAGGTTATTTATGACTAATATTAGCTTAAAACAATTTAATTTAATTTCACCAGGTTTAGCCAAAAAAACAGTATTTATATTACTTGTAGTAATTATATTTGATTTTTTTATGTTTCCTATGCCTATTTTGGCTAGTAATACAGAAAAAAGTTTTGGAATAAACAAAATTATTGAATTTATTGATGAAAATTTAGGCTTTAATAAAAATAAATTTGTGAATACTTTACCTCAGAATGAGGATTTAAAGCTAAAAATTACCGGAAACTATACTATTACCGCTTATACTTCAGAAGTAGCTCAGTGCGACAGTTCTCCTTGTATTACAGCCAATGGCTTCAATGTATGCGAGCATGCCATTGAGGACACTATAGCAGCCAATTTTTTGCCTTTAGGAAGCAAAATAAGGATTCCGGATCTATTTGGAGACAGGGTTTTTGTGGTTAGGGACAGAATGAATAAGCGCTATCAAAATAGACTGGACATTTGGATGATAGACAAGGCAGATGCTGTAAATTTTGGAGTAAAATTAGCAAAAGTTGATATTTTAGAATAAATCCCGTATAAATGTGCCATTTGTCTATGGCATTAGACCATCGACCTTGATAATATTGTACCCAGACTTCGTCAAGGACTTTTCATTTACGAGGTAAATTAAAAAAAATAAGAAAAATAATAAAAAATAAAATAAAACAAGAAAAACGCCTTAATTGGCGTTTTTCTTGTTTTTAATATTTTTTTTTGCTATAGTAATATCATTATTAGCTTATTTAAGCTTAAATGTTCATTCTATTCTGACAATTTAGCTTAAATTATTTAGGCATGGCCTGGTAGCCAAGTGGTTTAAGGCAACAGTTTGCAAAACTGTCATACGTGGGTTCGACTCCCACCCAGGCCTCAGAAAGAGTCCTTTTAAAGAATAGTTTTTGTGGGCTCCCTGCCCGCAACGTCTGACCTGATTGCTCGTGTCTTACAAAGGCAGACGAGGACTCCCACCGTAATCTCAAAATTATAAGTCCACTATTTAGTGGACTTATATTTGTTATATAACTGTGGATAAACTGTTAAAATTGTGGAAAAAAATAGTTTTTAAGTCTACAAAACTGTGGACTTAAATATTTTTAATATTTAATAATATTATAAATTACTTTAATATTAGCTTTAATTAATTATTTATATAATTATTGACCAAAGTGTTTTAAAATGGTATACTAATTATATAAGTAATAAATGATGTTCTTTCTAAATATAAGAAAAGTCTGTCTATGTAGAGATATATGGATAAATTTTTCTACTTTCTACTAATCTAAAAAATACTAGCTCCGACATAGTATAAATTTAAAAAACAAAAATAAAAAAAAGGTAGGTTTCAATAATATAAATATAGATTGAAATTTACCACTAGATAGGTAGAGGGTAAAGCTTTTAAAAGTCGGAAAAAAGCTCTAAACTTGAGAGAAGAAGTATTCAAATTATTGATAAAACAATGATGAGAATCAGACCTCTCAGGTCTGGGGCTCAGAATTTGGCTCCATTAATAACTTTGTATTTTGGGCCTGCTGGGCCCTTTTATAATTGAAAAATTTCTTTAAATATCAAAAAAAGCCTTGCAAAACCTTTAAATATAATATATAATTTTATCAGGCAACCCTTTTTTAGGGATTTTTATTTTTAGGACAAACATATGAATAATGACA
>Ga0210057_1004888_pt1 | contig 17492 bp, 19 predicted proteins | sample CryGeyCG2114_010_2_FD_183968 | JGI IMG/M metagenome (GOLD analysis project Ga0210057, IMG submission 183968) | Groundwater microbial communities from aquifer - Crystal Geyser CG10_big_fil_rev_8/21/14_0.10 (SPAdes) (version 2) | ecosystem: Environmental > Aquatic > Deep subsurface > Groundwater ...
TCTGTTGCAGTAAAACATAAATGTATTGTCGTCACCAAATCGGTTTACTAGTTCTACAAAAGGTGTGACGCCAATACCTCCGGCAATAATTATTTTTGGCTCTGCATTTTGGCCTTCCTTGGTGAACACTCCGTATGGCCCGTCAAGAAAAACTCTATCTCCCTTTGTCAAAGATTCAAGCTGATTGGTGTATCTGCCAACTGCCTTAATAGCAAAAGTAAGGTGTCCGTTGTCTTGATTAAATCTCATAATACTAAAGGGATGTGCCTCAGAAAAGAAACCTTTTCGTATATATGCAAACTGACCTGGATTAGGATGTAAATGGCCCTTAATCGGTTTAAAAGTATACTCTGTAATGTCACTTTCGAGAGTTTTTTTACTATGTAGACGATAAGAAGCTTTACCTACATTGGCGTATTTTAAAACTCTCCAGAGTACAATTAATCCAAAAACAGCTGTTAAAAATAGCCAATAAGCTTGTATTCCAGAGAAGCTATTGATGAATGTGCCGATTTCTCTTGCGTGGAGAAAAACCAAAGCTAAGATTGGATAGGTAAGATAGTGAGTATAAAGCCAGTAGCGATACGCTACTTTTTTTCTCAGAAAAGCAGCAAAAAACCATACAAATATAAATAAAGAAAAAGCTATTCGTCCAAGGGTTACATGGAGGCTAAATTCAGATGAAATGTCTGGCAACGATAAGAGTAAGTCTATGCCATAGGTAGTTGTTTCTAAAAACGGGTGCATAAACACCAGCGCCATTCCATATAATCCTAAAAATATATGGAATCGAGTTAGACTAATATAGTCGGGGGTAAGTTTCCGACTAATAAAGCGTATGCCCAAGACAAATTGCCAAAGCATAAAGGTGGCTCCAATCAACCCAGAGATATTGGCTAGGGCAGGTATAAAACCACCCAACATATCCATTTGAGTAAAGAGCCATAAAAAGGGAAGTATGCTCAGGAAAATCAAGAATCCTAAGATCAAAACCTTTTGTTTATTCGTGTTGTGAAACATAGACCTCTAAAGTATAAATCATCGACTACTATAAGCAACTAGTGTTCGAGAACCGAGAGCTTGAAGGAGAAAATAAATGTTTGTGTTGTTAGTTTTTAACAAAATTTTTCAAATCTACTGGACTTATTTGAACCAATATGTCTCTAAAAATGAGTTGAATAAGTGTTTTGTTAGACTTTGACTGATATACAAAAATATCGAAGCCTTCTGCAAAATTCACGCTTCCACCAATTTCTTTTACAAAGGACTTTCCACCAGCTTTAAAGTTATTTAAAGCGTAGTAGAGGAAAGACATAATTACTGGCTCATGTGTGGTGTTGACGAAATTTTCACGAACATCGTATGAAGTTGCAATTGATTGTTCCAGTTGTGAGATTAGAACTCGAGAAAGTCGTTGAGCTAAAATATACGGAGGAGCGGTAGTTTCGGGCTCGGGTGATTTAGTTTTATATTCTAAGTATTTTTGTACTCTTTGGGAGGCTTTCTCAGGCGGTAGGGTTTTGTTCCACTTTGTAAAATAGGCCGAGTATTTAGTTTTGTCGACCATGTAATGAAGCTCATCGATTTGCGTAGTCTCAGGATCTAAACTGGTATCTTCAAGAGTAGGCTCTTGATTAGTAAACTCATGAAATTGTTTGTCGATATATCTAGTAATCCCTAAGGCCGTTTTTTTAACACGGTCAACTCCGCTATGAGCTACGTGAATTTGACCTTGCAGGTGTTTAAGTTGAAGTCCTCTCTCAATTGCCTGGCGAAAACCATTCTCTGTTAGCTCACCCTGCTCGTTCTTTTCGCCATGACGATAGACAGAAACTATAGCCGATAAATAATATCTATCCATCCAGTCATTATATAGCAAATCTACTCCTAAGACATCAAATTTAAACTGTGACATTTTTCACGGACAGTGGCCATTTGCCGAGTTAAAATACATCTAATGTGTAGCGTGTACACAGCTTATCAGCTCTTTAACACGTTGCCTGTAAGAGAACAAATGTACCTTCGTGTATTCCAAAAAAATACAACAATTAAATAGGTCATAAGACTATGGTTGGATTTTTCATCTAAAGGGAGTGAAACTCAGATGAGTACAGTTGTAGTCACCAAACCTTATCCATTTCTAAACCAAGTTAACTTCAATCTTTGCCGTAACCAGCAAGATCCTGCCGATATCATCACTTTTTTGGGTCAACGTAACTATGTCCCTGCTTTCTTACGTTGGGAACTTGTCCGAAAGATACCTGAACCAACAGCCTTTGAAGGATTTTTTGTGGGTGAGAACAAAACTGCTGAAGAAATAGCCCTAGCAATCGCCGAGATAGGCAGAGACCAGCTTAATTCTTTAAAACATCATCACAACTTTGAAGCTTGTTGTCGAATGCGTAAGTATCTACTTGAGTTCGTCTCTGGTGAGGTATTCCGTAATGAAGCCCTGATAGAGCTAAATGCTATCTTTGGAAGTATTTTGGCTCAGCTGCGTCCCAAACTAAGAACTAATAGATTAGCCCAAAAGTTTCGTGATGACACGGACAGGTTGGCCTGCACAGCTAGCTTCAAAATTTTACATAATGCTAGCGAAGTCACTGGCCAAATCTATACAGTTGAGACTAGAAGAAGTCTCAAACCACCCGACCTTTCCACTGATCCTATGACATTTTTGCCTAAAGATGAGCTGAGAGAGGCCTACAGGCTTATGAAAGGCTCAGGTCTTGTCGGCCACCCGTTATCACGGTGGTATCTTAACACGCTGTAAACACAGATAACCCGGTGGTGGATAACCAAATTGAATGTTATCCACCACGGGTTTTACTTATAACTAGGAATTACGATTGATAGTTGTTAGTGACTACATCTTATATACTAGTGAGATGAAACAGATAGTCACTGATCCTCTTATAATTTGGCTTCTCAAGCTCTTAATCCCTGCCTACGATTTCGTGTTAGAAACTTCAAAACACCCTAAACTACTCAAAGAAAGAAGTTTTATCTTTCAGATTTACTACAGATATATTCCTTTGACCTTCTTTTTTACTTGGTTATTTAGTCTTGCCCCAACCGAGATCGATAGTTTCCTCTATCTCATACTGATGTTACTTGGAAGTATTTCCATTTATGCTCAAGCTAATAAAGCCGATAAATATAAAAGCACACTTTACTACATGATTATTCTGTACTTTGGATTTCTAGGCATTCGAGCTTTTGTTGGACATTCGTTTATGGCTGATTACGTCGCTAACTATATTGGTTGGCAGTCGGGGAGTCCCTTTCAGCTTGAATTAGCTTTCTATCATCTGGGGTTAGCTCTGGCATCTCTAACCTATATATGGAATCAAACGAAAGAACTGGCGCTGGGACTTATTATTAGTAAGTCTGTTTTTCTCTTTGGTGCTATGGGGATTCATATCTATGAAGTGATTGTCAGCAGTAACTTTAGTCAGGGAAATATCGGCTTTGGAATTATTTTTGGAGATCTTCTCCTACCACTACTCATGATTTACCTTTACAGAATGTCATATCATCAAAAAAGATTCAGCTAATCGAGTCATCTAAAGTCGACGTGTCACCTAAGGATAAGCCTTGTTCTTTGGCTTTTAAGATCCGACGAAGTATTTTCCCACTTCTAGTCTTTGGGAGTTTATCAACAAATTCAATTGATGCCGGTTCTGCAATATAGCCAATTTGTTCTCTAACCCAAGATTTTAGTTCAGACTCAAGTCCATCTAGTGTCTGAGCTGTATTGGTCGTGACGAAGGCCTTTATAGCTTCCCCCTGAACTTCATCTGTTATGCCCACAACGGCAGCTTCTGCCACACTTTCGTGAGCTACAAGAGCATTTTCAACTTCGGCTGTACCGACTCGTACTCCTGAGACATTGATAACATCATCACTACGACCTAAGATGGTAAAGTAGCCGTCCTCATCAAATAAGGCCACATCTCCGGTGTTGAAATAGCACTTATTAGGATAAGTTTCCCAGAACTCTTTAAACCGATCGTGATTATTCCAGCAGGTCATCAAAGCTCCTGGCCAAGGATAGGTGATGACTAGCTGACCAATAGTATTTACTTTTGTTATTTGTTTACCATTTTTGTCTACCAATTGAGGTCTGACTCCCAGGAAAGGTAGGCCAGCCTTGCCAGGTTTTTGTTTTAGACTAGGGGGGGTGACTAACATGTGTCCACCTGTTTCAGTCTGCCACCAAGTATCGATAACCGGTACTTTTGATGAGCCAATGTATTTAAAGTACCACTGCCAGGCGACAGGATTAATTGGTTCACCCACACTGCCTAAAACCTTAAGACTGGATAGTTTGTGTTTGCGTGGATGTTCAGGACCTTCTTTCATAAAAAGACGTATAACTGTTGGGGCCGTATAAAAACTGGTGACTTTATATTTCTCAATAAGCTGCCAGTATCGAGAAGGGGAGGGATAGGTTGGTGAGCCTTCGTAAATAACAGAAGTGACTCCATTTGATAGTGGTCCATAAACTATGTAGCTGTGCCCTGTAATCCAACCCGTGTCAGCTGCTGTCCAATGAATATCGTCTGGACTTAAGTCGAAATTTAGTTTCATTGTTAGATGAGTATAGAGATTGTAACCCCCATGACCGTGAACAACACCTTTAGGAGTACCTGTCGTTCCAGAAGTATAAAGAATAAAAAGTGGAGTAGAACTTTCAACTGGCAGAGCTTCACATGAGTCAGAGTGTGAGCTGATCCAAGAGGTATATTCGATCTCATTCGACTGCAATTGAACTTTGCTGTCATCTCTTGTGTGAACCATCGTATGGTTGACTGCCAAGCCTTTAAGGGCTTGCCTTACTACATCTAAAAGGTCATGAGATTTTCCATTTTTCTGTGTCTGGGTACTAGTACAAACTAGAGAAGCTTGAGAATCTTTTATTCGTGTTCTCAGAGCTTGGGCACTAAAACCGGCATACACAACTGAATGTATCGCACCGATTCGGGCACTTGCTAGCATCAGCACAATCTGTTCTAGGCAGAGTGGCATGTAGATCACTATGCGGTCACCTTTTTTTATACCCAGCTTTTTAAAGCCATTAGAAGCTTTGTTAACCTCTTTGAGCAAAGACTCATAGGTTATTGTTACTTCTTGGTTGTTTTCGTTATTGTAGATATAGGCAATTTTATTACCCTGGCCGTTAAGAACGTGTCTATCTAGACAATTGTAGGTGATGTTTAATTTTCCATTGATAAACCACTTATAGTTGGGTTTATCCCACTCTAAAGTTTTGGTGAATGGCGCAAACCAAGCCAATTCTTTACGCGCTTGCTCGCCCCAAAATTTATCAGGATCAGCAATAGAAGCTTGATATTCCTGGCGGTACATAAGGAAATTATACTCTGAAGCTAGATAAAAATCATGTATTTTGAACTAGTATGTCTATGTAAACTAGCAGTAAAATTCTCTATCGATAGCTGGGAAATCATAGATTTTTTCAGGAGAGAAAGAATGGTGCTATCTAAAAATTATTTCTCTTCGTCTAGCTCTTTAGAGTATTCATGAGAAGCTTTATCAAGATTATCAATTAAAGTTCTATCTAAGTTGATAAACTTTCCCATAAATAGTTTTCTGTTTTCACCACGAAGGGGAGTGTCATCTTGAATTAACTCTTTTAATTCATCAAAACACTCAAGAACTTTGTCTCTGGTCTCAATATATTCTGCTTTCTTACTCATGTAATCCTTTATTTTTTTAGTATTACAGATATTACCATAGTTAGACTATAAATGGGGAAGTCACCCGTGCTTAAATTAACCTGGTATTTATAGCAAAGAGAGCTACTTTGTTGAGAGTTAATTCTCAACCTGAATGTAACAAAGTAGGTTATTAATAGCTGTTAATGGAAATAAAGATATTAACTATGTCTTCTTAACTGGAATAAAGTAAATAAACCAAGTAATCCAGACAATCCAAAAAGCATTGATCCAATCACCCAGCAGTATGGCTGGAATTGCTCTTATACTTAAGAATCCCAGAAACCCAAGTACCCAGTTCTTACGTAAGACCTTTTTTTGCATCTTTTGAGTATATCCTTGGTAAGGCTAGCTTGATAATGAACTACCATTTTTATTGAAACTCAAGTAGAAAAGTATGCCTGACAAAAATACTGGTAGAAATAGAACTAGTTCAACAAGGACAATCGTTTGCCAAGCCTGAGATCCGTCAATAATATAGAGCCCTCCAAATATTAGACTGCTAGCAATAAGTAGTATCCCACCAATCAAAGGTTTACTCCAAGACAACCAACAAAGTAAAAGGATTGGGGCTAGTTGTAATAAATGAGACAAACTATCGACTGGATTAGTAAATGAAAATTCACCAAGGGTAAACATCAAGAAAAAAAGACTTGGGATAAGTAAAAAAAATAAACCAGCCTGCTTGTATCGAAGAGGTGTCACGATAGCTACAATTTTATGCTTATTTTGGTAATAACTCAGTGATAATTATTACATCATTTAAGTTAGTACGGCACACTGAGTGAGGAGGATTGGACGTTCCTGTCTGTCAAGATTGTCTATGACTACTAGGCAAATTTTTAAGTTATGCTACTAATAACTTTAGTTCCGCTGCGAGGTGATTTAACTCCTCCTCATCTGCTTTGGAGCCATCATTAGATGAAATGTAACCTGAATACTCTTCAAAGTAGGTATCAATGCTACTTGGATATTGTTTCCAGACCCCTTGTTTCAGATGGCCTGTACCATGCATAGGATAGAGTTTTATATGGGCATGATCTATTCCTGTTCCTTCCATAACTAAACCAACTCTCCCTACATCCGAATAGTGTTTTTCTAAGACAGCGGCAATGTGTTTTGCTACAAGAATAAATTCTTGTAGGTTTTTATCCAGCATTTTAAGAACGTCACTACCAAAGTGTTTTTTGGGTATAACTACAGAAACTCCAGCCATGTTTGGGAAGAGTGAAAGAAACGCCATGTATTCTTTAGTGTTATAAAAAATGCCAGGACTACTTAGTTCGCCACTCACTATCTTACAAAAAACACATTCGCCTTTTTCTGTATGAGACTTATATTTAGACATATCATTAATTTTAGCAGAGTAGGTGTAGCATATGGAAAAATTTAATCAATGAAATTACTTAATCTGGATTAGTTCTGTCTTCTATTGTGAGAATTTATCCTGACACATCGTTCGAGAATGACTGCGGGGATAGTGGACGAAATGAGAACCTATTACTCAGTCTTTGTAAACTGATTAATAGCTAATAAAGTAGCATTTTCTAGCTCTTCATATGTCCCATTGTTATCAATAACCACATCTGCTATTTGAAATATAGGGTCAATCCATGGCCGTTCTTTTCTTTCACTTATATTAAATATATCCTTTGTGAAATCGTCACCACTGCGTTTTCTATCGAGTAATCTTTGAAATCTAACTTCATCATCTGCTTCAATTGCAATCAGATATCCACCCTGAGATTTAAAATACTGTGCTTCTTCTAAAGACCTAAATCCATCCATCGACATAACGTGCTTGTTGTATCTTGTTGCTAAGTTTAAGGCTGTTCTGATTGTCCACCTAACAAAAACTTCTTTACCAAATCTAGGTTTATATACGTCATTAATCGTCCTTAGACTGTCTCTAGAAAAAGGACTCTGCTTACCTTCCGCCGCTGCAATTTCTCTGAGTCTATCTGAGAGAGGTAGATGAAATCCTCCAAAGTTGTTTGCAATAATCTCTCCAACTGAACCTTTGCCACTGGAGATTCTTCCTACTACACCAATAAGAGCTATACTTTGTGGATTTTCTTTTCTATTAGAATCTTCTTCTCTAATGATAGGACTAACTAACTCTAATACGTCTGCTCTTGAATTGATGATACCTTGATTATATAGATCAGCTGCTACTGCTCCTATCCCATGCATATTTCCAAAAAGGTTACAGATTTTACCTATATGATCTTCAACTACTAGTCTCTCACCCACATCAGATGCATTATCACTAGAAAGAAGTTCATAGTATCTATTAAACAGTCCGGGTAGAGAGGCTCTCAATCTAGCTGATATCTCTTGGGCTTGTTTAAAGTGTTCAATCGGATCTATTTCTGACTTTTCAGGCAATAGCGACATACTGAAACAAAGTATATCACTAAGGCACTGTTTTGTTGAAGAAAAAATTTACCCTATTTCTTTACTCCAAACTCAACAGCATACCCGCCTACTTTTACTTCTTCTCCGATATCAACATAGATATTTCCACCCATCTCCATGAAATAACCTTGTTCGATCACAAAACTAGAGTCTGCTTTAATTTGATGCTTAACAACATAAGCTCCCAACGCTCCTGCTGCTATTCCTGTGAGTGGATCTTCGTCTATACCAGCTAATGGATTAAATTGTCTAGCATGAAAATCAGCTTCATCATTTTGTGTTTCTGTGGTAAATGGATAAAAACCACGAACATTACTTTGCTCACAGAAGTTAGAAATTGCCTTTAATTTTGGTTTTATTTGAAACAGACCTTCTAGGGTCTTAACTGGTATCATCAATTTCGGGGTACCTGTCGAGACCAGTTCAATCGGGGTCTCACTTGATAAAGATGATGAGTCGATTGAGAGCAGATTAGCTATAGTTTCTAAATCGTAATCTGTTCCTAAAAACTGTGGATCTTGTTGGGTCATTGTAATCAATCCGTTATTTCTGCATTCCACAGAAACGATACCTGCCAAAGTTTCTTGAGTAGATACTGTTGAGTCAACTTTGATTCCTAAATAGCCATGTTCTACTAGAGCGTGAAAGGTTGCGATTGTCGCATGTCCACACATAGGTACTTGTACTTTGGGCGAGAAAAATTCTACTTTGAAATCAGCTTTATCTGAATGGGAGACAAAGGCAGATTCAGAAAAACCTAATGTGCTAGCAATTTCTTGTTTTTCGACTTTACTTAAATCATCAGCCTCAAATACTACTCCTGCGGGATTACCTTCTTTCGGGTTTTTGGTGAAGGCTTTAACTAGTATGGCTTCTTTTTTCATACTTTGATTTTACCGCAAGCTATCGTTATTCCAGCGGCAGTATTTTAGGGTCTAATAAATGAGGAAAGTATTTAGATTCTGAATTAGTCTCGTAACCCTGGGGGAAAATTTGTCCGCCTTGCTCCACCGCTAAAGCTACGGCGGCACGCGATCGCATAAAGCTTCGACGGGACGATGTCGGGGAGACCCACCATTCGCTCGAAATACTACGTCGTGATCATTTGTCATGACTTCATTTCGGAGGCAGGTCCTACTTCGCTTTACGAGCTTCGAGGGGCGATGCAGTATTAGAAATCATGACTCATGTACAACTCACAAAAAAATCCACCGACTGGTGGACTTTTTTATGAGTCGGGGAGACAGGATTTGAACCTGCGACCTCACCGTCCCAAACGGCGCACTCTAGCCAACTGAGCTACTCCCCGATATTATTCTTATGTATAAAGTCTACAATTATTTTTTTTATAGCTTTACCAAAGCCAGATTTATAAAAAGACTCTCTTGCTCTAGCATCCTTCATGCAGAAGTAAGTTTCATAGTAAATTAACTTAAAAGGACCATTGTTTTTAGTCCAACTGTTTTTACCTTGGTTATGTTGCTTCAGTCTATCTGTAGGATCTTTTGTGGTACTACCTACGTATACTTTTGAATTTTTAAGACTCTCAATAAAATATACACTTGCCATACATAGATTGCATTTTAATGATCTAGACAACTGCTGGCCATAGGCCAGTCGTCCTATGGACGAAGCTACTCCCCGAAATTTAGAGATTAGATACTAGCTTTTAAACTTATGAATCTGTTACTCTGAATAGAGCAATTATACCTTACTATACAACACTTATGAATATCTCTCTTGAACTTATTGGCCTAACTTTTTCTGCAGCAGGTGAAATTCTCCTCGCAATAACAGTATTGACTGTACATCATAGACTCAAGAAAGAACACAAAATAGATAAAGCCGTAGAAAATGAAATCGGCTTTGAACAGTTTATTGGGGGTCTAGCGATTCTATTTTTGGCGATAGGTTATCTTCTACAGGTAAACTTTTTCAGAGTATTCTTTGGTTAGTTACACAAATCTACCACATTTCCATGGTAGGCCATGACTCTGTGTGCATAAAAACATGAAGAGAGAGAAGCAGATGTCAGAGTATTACTTTCTGGTTGATTGATTTTAGAAACTACTCCTAGAAGTGAAGCAAAGAAACCTTCTTGTTGAAGTGAACGTACTATTTTAAAATCGTTACCGAGCTCAAGGTGATCGGCGAGTTTCTGGTAAGCTAACTCACGGTTGCCGATAGCATCTATCAAGCCTAAAGATAAAGCTTGTTCCTCGCCATACACATAAGCACCAATACTACTTACAACATATTGATTCTCCAAATTTCTTCGGCTCGAAACAAAGTTAACAAAAGCATCATAGGCTTGGTCTGTAGATTCTTGAGCTAAGGCTAGTTCTTTTTCAGTGGGATTTCGGTAAGGATTACCAAAATCTTTGCCTTCACCCGCAGTGATTGTCGTCACCTCGATGCCACCAGTTGTAGTAACTCCACCACCTAAAATTCCTTGGTTAAGTTCGACCACGTTGTTGTACGTAGGGAACTGGGCTCCAACAACACCGATACTTCCAACTAAACTACCTGTTTCGACTATTATCTGATCTGCACTAGAACCAGACCAATAACCTCCGGATGCCATAAGTCCACTGGCAAAGGCATACACAGGCTTACCCGTTTTTTCTCTATAGTAAGTAACTCCATCGGCAATAGCTTTAGAACCTGTGACTGTGCCGCCTGGCGAATTAATCTCTAAGATCACGCCATCTATTGATGAATTCTCAGCAGCTTTATAGAGTTCATCTTTAATAAAGGTTCCATACGAAGCAAAGGTACTAAGGAAAGGATCAAAGCTACCAAATTCAGGTCTGTCATCTAAAATTGGTCCATAGATTGGAATACTTAACAACTGATGAGAACTATCCTCTTTACCCCAATGATACTTAAGAGCCTCCGATTGTTCCTCTTCTGAACCTGAAATAGATAAAATACCAGCAACAAGCCCAAAACCAAAAAGAAAAGGCCAGAAGATAATAGTTAGAACGAGCACTCCGAAGAGAATTTTCTTTATGGCCATAGGTATATTTTTTGCAAAGTTTTAGTCTATCTTCAAGCGTATCACCATACGTACTATTTGACCACCATATTAATTACCTGTGTGCCGAGGGTGGGACTTGAACCCACACGTCCTTGCGAACACGAGATTTTAAGTCTCGCGCGTCTACCGATTCCGCCACCCCGGCTCGTAATAAACAAGATATAAGTTTTAATGTTTAACTAGAGAAAAGCCTACTTAGCCAATGTTAAAACTTAAACCTTGAAGCTTAAACATTATTCTGCCGCTATTTTATCAGCCTCAAGCAAGAAATTATACCAACGATCTTTGGTTAATTCATTGACATCAACAACCACTATCCCTTTATCTGGTTGACCATAGAGAACTATGCTATTTAAAGGCAGAAGCAAAATAAACACAAGAGAGAGTAAATCTTCTTCACCATCGATTTTGAGTAAGCCTTTGTCTAAAACTAGCAGCTTTTTAATTATATCGACCGTTGTATGAGTAATTAGACCTTGAGGATTGCTGGCCTCAAAGATATTCCATTCAGGCAGTTTAGAGATTTTGGTTGTCTTACGTTTCGTCATTGAATCAAAAACTCCGTAGTCAAAAGTAATGTTTAGGTTAATACAGGTTTTGAGTGATTCATCTCCAACAACGGCAATTTTCGTTGATACCTGATTTTGGATGTAATCAGAGACTTCATTCTCTTTTAAAGTGATCCCCATTGGTTTTTTAAGTTCGATCTTTTGCTTATCAGTAACCTCTAAGGTTGAGAAGAATATATGATCGTAAACAAGTCCAGCTTGGTTTACTTTACCTTGACGAACACGAGTTGATGAAAGTGGTATATTATTCTGATCACCATATAAGGTAATCATTTCGATAGGTAACTGAGGTAGGTTCTTCTTGAGACGTTCAGAGTTGATTGCCTGTGCGCCTGACTGTGTTTCAGTTGAAACAAGTATAGCTTCAATGCTGGTGTCTGTTAAAGTTGGGCCATACATATCGGAAAGTGATACTAAAGAATAACGACCCTTATAACCTTCAAAATCTAAATAGTGTTTTAATTCCTCTAACCGTTGCTTATATGACAGTAATATCTTTGCGTGGACCTTGCCTGAAACATAACTATCTACAGTTACACCAATAACCACAGTTTCACTTATATCAAAAGCAGTTTTAAGTAGCTTTTTGTGACCTGAGTGAAGTCGATCAAAAGTTCCGCCGATACCAATTTTTTTGTACTTTAAGCTCATAGGTTTTCTTGTATATTGTATGTTGCAACTATTGGTAAGTGATCAGAGAGTGGTACCACTGGAACTTGTGAGGAAAGCAGTTGAATTGCAGAACCTTTGTGAAAAAGGTAATCAACAGCTAATTCTTTAGCCGTGCCGACTTTATGAAGTTGAGGGTGAAGGGTTCGTTTTGTCCCCTTCGGTCGGTCATCTTTTACAATAGATACCAATTCTTGATAAATCTCAGAATCGTCTGTTACATTAAAATCTCCACCGAGAATAAAATTTTGCTTACCTGCCAAGTGCTTTTTAAAAATTGGAATAGCTTCTTTTTGGAAGTGATTGATTTCCGGAAATAGTGACCAGATAAAGTGCGTCGATATGATCTCAATTATTTGGCCAGCTACAGAAATTTTACCCGAGAGATAGACGCCAGGAAAATCTTGTCCTCCAGTAAACTTAGAAATAAACTGCATCTCTTTGTAGTAATAAATCGAATGAGTTTCAAGTAAGGGGGCTTTTGAGAAGATAGCTAAGCCTAGGTCATACGTATTGTTGGCTAAGCTCAGATGCCACATGGGTGTATAAGCATAGAAATATCCAGGCAAGCTCTGAATTAGCTGTTGGTAGCCATTGGTTGGTCCGCTGTCATTTTTAGAGTCTAGCCCTGAAGTTACTTCTTGTAGTAGGAGAACATCGGGGTCTTCTTTCTTAATAAAGTCTACTTGCTTATCAAGAAACTTGTTAAACCAAGTGTTTAAAGTTATTACTTTTAGATTCATAGTGACGGTACAAACTTCTTGAGTACTAGGCTACATACAAAAATTACACCAGAAATCACAGCAATTGTTGGACCAGTCGGTAGATCAAACACAAAGGAAAAGAGGATCCCGGTAAGTGTGATTACCAAGGCGACAATAGGCGTGAAGATGAGCATTGCCTTAATGCTTGGGGCAAACAACCTAACGATCGTAGTTGGAATCACCAGTAAAGCATTTACCAAAATGACTCCCACTGTTTGAATCGCAGTTACAACTGTAAGAGCAAGCAACAAGTTGTATATAAGATTGATTCTGTTAACTTTAATTTTCGATATGAAAGCGTACTCGGGGTCAAAGAAAACAAAGAGTAATTTCTCTTTGTACCAGGCAAATATACCCAAGACTACGATAGTTACTAAGGAAAGAATTCCAATATCAGTCCAGCTCACCGACAAGAGACTGCCAAACAAGTAACTAATTAACTCAGGTTGATACCCTGAGAAGAATGACAAAAGAATAACCGCTAAACCCATTGAGACAGGTAAAACTAAGGCAATAAGATTATCGATAGCCAAATTAGATTTGTTTTGCAAAAAAGTCAGAATAAAAGCTACGACTAAGGCATAAATAAAGGCGCCCAGGAGAGGATTAAGACCAAGTAGTAGTGCGGAGGCCACGCCTGCAAGCGAAGCATGAGCCAAGGCATCACCATAAAGCGCCGACCCCCTAAGAACTGTAAGCATCCCTACCAGTGCACACAATAAAGCTGTTAAAAGACCAGCTATTAGGCCTCTTTGAACAAACGAAAGGCTGAGTAGTTCGAATAGATATTCCATAATTAATGCTTGTGTCCGTGTGTATAAAACGTAATATCTCCTCCGTATAGTTCCAGAAATGTTTCTTTGTTAAGAACCTTATTCGGCTTACCTGTACACACCAGCCGTTTATTAATACAAATAACTTGGTCTGAATAGCCGTAGACAACATCCAACTCGTGAGAGGCTATTAAAATTGTCACTTCGGTCTCATTACGCATCTTTTGGAGAAGAGAATACAGTGATTGTTCGGCACCCACATCTATACCAGCTTCTGGTTCATCCAGAATTAACAGCTTTGGTTTATGAACCAGGGCTCTAGCTAAAAGGATTCTTTGAAGTTGCCCGCCAGAAAGTGAAGACAGAGTCGTTCTCTCGTATTTTTGTAGACTAACTTGTTCCAGTGACTCCTTAATGAGCTTGTCCTTATTTTTATGACACGAAGTACAACTTAGTAAAGCAAGTTTTAAAAACTCATAAACAGTAATTGGAATTTTTTGATCAAAACTATATCGCTGGGGAACATAGCCAATTGAAGCATAGCTAGAGCGTATAGACTTGCCAAAGATTTTTATTTCTCCCTCATAGGGGAGTATTCCTAAAATGGCCTTTATTATGGTACTTTTTCCAGCACCATTAGGTCCTAGCAAGGTAGCAATTTTATTCTTTTGAATATCAAAGGTTATACCAATAGTCGCTTGGGTGTTGTGGTTCGGATATTTTACGCTGAGATCTTTAACTTCTATTGCAGGAGTATTAGGCATGTTTAATTGGAACTAATTATCTGGCTAATGTTATAGCGCATAAGTTCCAGATACGTCGGCGCATTTGAAGTGTCTCCCAGTGGATCGAGTAAGACAAGATTTACTCCTAAATCACTAGCTAACGGTCTAATTGCATCAGTAGAAAGTTGAGGCTCTACAAAAATTGTTTTAACGTTATTGAGAATAATTTCGTTTTGAAAATCTGCAACGTAACCAGGTGTAGGTTCTTTACCAGGAAACTCTTCAAACTCAGCTACAATCATAAATCCATAGTTACGAGCCAAATAGTCCCAGCCACCATGAAAGACAGCAATTTGCTTGGTTTCTGAATTGAGTTGTTTTCTCATCTCGATATCTGCTTTGGCAAGCTTGGAGACGTAGACATCATTATTGGCCTCAAATTCTTCGGCATACTCGGGGAATAAAGTAGAAAGGCTATCTTTTACATTCCGAGAAATAATCATGCCATTTGGAAGGGTGAGCCAGTAGTGGGGATCAATGTTGCCATGGTCCTCATCTTCTTCCTCATCCTCATGATTATCCTCACTTGAAATGAGATTAATATCGGTGTCCACAACTTCAACATCAACTCCGTTGGATGTTGCAAATTCCTGGGCCCAATCGTCTAGTCCATGGCCAATAACAAAAAGCACTTCAGACTTACTTAGCTCTGCCACCTGACTTGGAGTCAAGTCATATGAGTGAGGGGAAGCCCCAGAAGGTAGTAACTGTACAACTTCGACTCGGTCACCGCCGACATTTCTAACAATATCGGCTAATGGGAAAATTGTAGTCGCCACGGTTAAGACTGTGTCGTCAGAAGCCGAGCTCGAACCTTTGTTTGAGCTTTGCCACATAATCAAACTACCAATAAGTACTAAAATCAAGGAAAAACCAATCATTGCTATAGAGATTTGTAGATTGGTTAGTTTTTCGATTCTCTTGACTATATGCAGCATTTAGTTGTCCTTCGTGTCAAATTTACTTAAGTAGACTATTATCAAAGCACCAGCAAGCGCTACTAATAGTGCAAAAAAGAAGTTTTGATCGTAAGCCAGCGGAAGAATGTTCTTTTCTACCAATGGGTTTTCGACTCCATGACTATCTATATATGTCTCTAGCACTTCTTTCCAGGGCCAAATCTTCCTGAGTGAGCCAAGCATTACACCAGTAAGTATGGCCATCATTAGGTCGTGGTGTTTTTCAAAAAAGTAAGAAAGTATTCTAGAAAATAAGGATAGTCCAATGATAGCCCCAACTCCGACAGTTCCCAAGACTATAAAGTCTTTATTCGAAACAGCCGATAGAATCTGAGAGTATTTTCCCATGACAATGAGTAGGAAAGAGCCTGAGACTCCAGGCAAAATCATGGCACAAATAGCGATTACTCCAGATAAAAAGTAGGCAGGAATTGTAGCCGGCGTTTCAACAGGTACCAGTCCTACTATCAGATAAGCTGCGATCGCACCTAGAACCAAGGAAACAATAACTTTTAGATCCCAATTTTTGACTCGTTTGCCTACTAAAAAAATGGAGGCTGCTACCAAACCAAAGAAAAACGACCATAAGAAAACCGGCTGGTTGAGAAGTAACCATTCTAGAACCTTAGCTAATGTGAGCACGGCTGTCAGAAGACCACCTGCCAGAGGAATTAAGAATCTAAAAGGTATTGCTCGAAAAGCTTCTAGAATTTTGCCTTTAAGTGCTAGGCGTAATACCTCTCCACTGACAGTTTTAATTGAGGCAATAAGCTCTTCATACACTCCTACTATGAGTGCAACAGTACCACCAGAGACGCCTGGAACAATATCTGCTGAGCCCATGGCAAAACCTGATAAAAAGATTCTTACAATACTTTTCTGTTTAAGATTCGATTTCTTTGATAACTTCATGTGACTATTGTGCCTTGATTTGATAGGTAAAAGCAAATTATAACCCAGAATTATTTCTGGGTATATCAGATCAACAGTTCACAAACTTGCTGCAAAACAATGAAGTACTAGTCAGCCTGCTAAGTCAGCTGTTTTGATACCTATAACTCTAACCTCATACCTATACGTTTTTATTTTCTTCTCTGCTCAAATAAAGACGATAATCTGCAGTCACTTTTTATTTGCTACCGGGCTAGGTATCCCAGGCTAATAGCCTGGATACATTTCTCGAGTGCTATGCACTCGAAGTGCAGATTCGTTGCTTCGCACACATCAAAACCATGAATACCAAACAAAAATTCCAGGTTCAAACCTGGTGTTTTTCTTTGCTACCGGGCTAGGATTCGAACCTAGAAAGATGGCTTCAAAGGCCATAGTGATACCATTTCACCACCCGGTAATGGAGTATATATTAACTCTAAATAACCTATCTTCAACAATGTCTACTATTATACTAGCTAGGCTATCCGAAACTTAAATCTAGAAAGCCAGTCGTCAATGATGTAAAGAATAGGAGCTATTTTAACAAAGATCTGTTTATATGTCGTGTATAGTAAAATCTGTTTATGAAAATTTTGAAGTTTTTCTCCTTAAATCGATCAGAAATAGTACTGTTATCGATAGTTTTTCTAGCCGCTATCATCTTTAGAGTGGCCTATATCTGGGACTATAACATTCATTTCTATTTTGACCAAAGTCGAGATGCCTACCAATCACTGCAAATCTACCAAAAAGGTGACTTCAAAATACAAGGCCCCTCTGCCAGTGGTACAAATGACACCGTCTACCACGGCGTGCTTTACTACTATCTCATTGGTTTTTTCTA
>Ga0210057_1004890_pt1 | contig 17481 bp, 20 predicted proteins | sample CryGeyCG2114_010_2_FD_183968 | JGI IMG/M metagenome (GOLD analysis project Ga0210057, IMG submission 183968) | Groundwater microbial communities from aquifer - Crystal Geyser CG10_big_fil_rev_8/21/14_0.10 (SPAdes) (version 2) | ecosystem: Environmental > Aquatic > Deep subsurface > Groundwater ...
GCCACTGACATGCCGTTTTTGACGGCCAAAAGGACTTCGTCCTTTATGGCCTGATTGATGTGTTTTGCCATAGACTATATATATTACCAAAGGTAACAAATATGTCTAATTTTTGGGGTACATTCCAATCTTTAAAACTTCGTAATAGAAAGTTGACCAAAATGCAGACTATTTTATACAACAAATTTATGGATCAAAGGAAACAGATAACAGAATCGAAAATTAATATTGCTGGGGATCATAAAACTCCAATAGCTGAACATATTGATCGGAGTTATTTTCAGTATTTTAAAAAAAAGATTAAGTCTCGTGATTCTGAAAATTTATTAAATGATTATAAAAATGTTTGTATTATACTTTTATACGCTCTTCTAAATAGAACTAATGTAACGTTTGTTACCGCAGATAGAGATATACTTGCGATACTTTTGGTACTTTCCAAAAGTCTTGCACACGATATGACATTTACTCATATGATTTTAAGCTCACTAAGTGAGGATGATAAGAGGGTGATATTAAAAAGGAACTATATAACACGCTATTTTAGTTTTTCAGAATTTAAAAAAATTTTTAATGGCGTCTATGGTGATATTATGAATGTATATTGGAAGAGAGATTATGTTCGTTTTCGAGTAAAATTGTGGGATTTAAAGAGGCAAAAATATATTAATGATTTTTCACTAAATTTTAACGAATCTGTACGAGAGATGATCCTTAATATGCACGGCCCATTATCATGTCATTTTGCAAAAAACGATACATATGGTAATTGGATACATTATCATTTTTGGCCCCCACCCCCTAAGTCTCCTGATGTATTAAAAGTCTTACTTTCATTAAAGAAAAGAAATAGTCTAGATAATATTCAAGTACCAGAAATAATTCACAGAGAAACTTGTAAATATGCAATTGATGATGCTGCTGGAAGATTAAAAGAATATTATGGTTTTTTGCTATAGTATGAAATCGATGAGATTAAATTAGAATAGATTAAGATTAAGATTAAGATTAGGCGCATCTATCCACACCCCATTTTTGACTTTTTCAACATTTTAGTGTAATTTACCTGCATTATGAAATTACCACAGCAAGCTTATTTCTTTTACTTTTGGAACCTCTAATGAGGCGCTTGTTTGTGTATAAAAAATAGTTTAAATCAGTCAAACAGCAAGAGCCTCAAAAAGAGGTTTTTTTAATTATCAGGTATGCTAATTATAGCCAAAAAAACAAATAAATTGGACGGTCAAGCCGTTTTGCCCGGATCAAAGTCCCAAACCATTCGCGGGCTTTTACTTGCTTGTTTAGCTGACGGCCAGTCGGTTTTGCGCAACGCGTTGGATTGTAGCGATACTAACACGGCTATCAATGTTTTTGGCGAGTTAGGCGCTAAAATCAGCAAAAATGGCCACGATCTAGAGATTGAAAGTTTCGGATTGCCATTATTGGCCAAGACTAATCGTCTCAGGACTGATAATTCCGGCATTACCACCAGATTTGTTATGCCTCTTTTGGGTCTTCGCCAAAATTGCGCTCAAGAAATAATTTTGGATTGCGCTGAACAAATGCGTCAACGACCGACAAAACCTTTGCTTGAAGCTTTAAATAATTTGGGCATGCGGGTTGCTTCTTTGAATAATGATGGCGCTTGTCCAATATCAGCCACAAATGAACTGCGTGGCGGAAGCTCTATAATTGACGGGTTGACATCGCAATATTTGTCAGCCCTTTTGTTTTCTTTGCCTTGCGCGATTAATGATTCAGTTCTTATGGTTGAAAATTTGCATGAAAGGCCTTATGTGGAAATGACTTTGGCTTGGCTGGATGAACAAAGAATTAAATATGAACATAAACGCGAAAACAAAAAAGATATTTTTACAATTTATGGTCGGCAAAAATATATCGCTTTTGATAAAAATATACCAGCTGATTTTTCTTCAGCTTCTTATCTGATCGCCGGTGGAGTTTTACGTTTTGGACAAGTGGAATTAATCGGATTAAATATGAATGATCAGCAGGGTGATAAAAGATTGGTAAAAATATTGCGCGATATGGGAGCGGATATAACAGTTGAAGGAATGAAAATGACAATTAAGGGCGGGCGGGAATTAAAGGGCGCGGTAATTGATTGCAATGATATACCGGATATGGTGCCGACTTTGGCTGTGATTGGCGCGCACGCTCAAGGTAGAACCGAATTAGTCAATGTCAGGCAAGCGCGCATTAAAGAAACCGATAGGATAAAATCAATGTATGAAGAATTGAGTCGGATGGGCGCGCGAGTGGAAGAAAAAGATGACGGACTGATAATTTATCAAAGCGATTTGCGCGGAGCGCCGGTCCATGGCCATAATGATCATCGCACGATTATGGCCTTGGCAGTGGCCGGATTAGTAGCTGAAGGCGAAACAATAATTGACACCGCCGAGAGCATTAACAAAACTTTTCCCAAGTTTGTGGAGACGATGAATCAAATCGGGGCGGATATAAAAATGATAAATTCATAAAATTATTAATATGGACAGTAAAAATAACAAGATTAAGGCGGTTATTTTTGATATGGATGGCGTGTTGGTGGATACTGAAACATTGAAATTTAAAGCTTATCAAAAATTATTGGAAAAAATTCACGGAGTGAAATCTTTTAGTCTTTTTAATAGGTATGGCTGGCAAGGCAGAACAGAAGAACATAATGCTGAATATTTTATTAAAAAATATTATTTATCTGTCAAGATTGAAGAATTTATCAAAGAAAAAAGATCTATTTATCAAGCCTTGCTTGGTAAAGAATTAAAATTAATTGATGGAATTAGGGACTTGTTGGATTGGTTGAGTGATAAAAAATGGCCGTTAGCTTTGGCAACTTCAACCAATAAAAAATCAATGGATTATATCATGAAAAAGTTTGATCTTGGCCGGTATTTTATTTCCAAACTTTCCAAAGAAGACGTATCCAATCACAAGCCGGCTCCTGATGTTTATTTAAAATCAGCCGAGATTTTGAAAGTTCAACCCAACACCTGTTTGATGTTTGAAGACACGCCGACTGGAATAGAAGCGGCCAAACGAGCCGGTATGAAATGCATCGCCATCACTACAACTTACACGAAAGAGTATTTGTCTCAAGCGGATTTAATAATTGATTCTTATCAACAGCTGGATATGAATAATCTTGGCGCTTTAATTAAAAATAATAATTAACATGACTCAAAATCAAAAACATATTTTATTAATTGGATTCAAACATGCCGGCAAAACCAGCGTGGGCCGGTTTTTGTCTGAAAAAATGGAAAAGCCATTTGTGGATTTGGATGAAAAAATTGAAGAAGAATTTGCCAAACAAAAAGGTCAGAAATTATCCGTGCGCCAGATTGTTTTGCAAGAAGGTTTGGATAATTTTCGCCAATTGGAAAACGAAGTTTTAACCATGGTTTTGAATTTAGCCGATCAGCATATAGTGGCTTTGGGCGGGGGCACCCCCATCAATGATAAAAATCGCGAATTGATTGTCGCCCATCAAGTCGTGCATATCACAGCCGACAAGAGTAATATCTATGAAAGAATAATGATCAACGGTCGGCCGGCTTTTTTTAATGAAGACGAGGATCCATACATGGCTTTTCGCCGAGTTTGGGATGAACGCGAACATATTTATGATGAAATTGCCCAGATTACGGTAAACAACAATGATGAATTAGAGCGGCCGGTGAATGAATTGGAACGGATTTTTAACAATTTAATGTAACAAATTGTTCGGATTATATATCTGTTGAAGCGACATCGCGAAGCGCAAGGAGCGAAACAGATATATAATCCGAGCGAGATATATCAATATATGAAAATATTACTAATCCACGGGCCAAATCTTAATCGGCTGGGTCAAAGAGACAAACAGCATTATGGCGGTTTGACTTTGAAACAGCTTGAAGACTTGGTAAAGCAGGAGGCAAACAAAAATAATTGCCAAATAGAGTGCTATCAATCCAACCACGAGGGCGCTTTGATTGATTTTATTCAAGAACACACGGATGGCGCTGACGGGATTATTATCAATCCCGGAGCTTTGACGCATTACAGTTATGCTTTGCATGACGCTCTGCTTGATTCAGGATTGCCGTGCGTGGAAGTTCATTTGTCTGATATTAAGAATCGTGAAGACTGGCGGAGAATTTCTGTAACCGCGCCCGCTTGCATCAAACAAATCAGCGGACAAAAAGAAAAAGGGTATATTCAAGCTTTTAAAATGATATATGATCACACGCGAAACAAAGCTTAACGCTGTCATTGGTTTTCCTTTGGACCATACTCTTAGTCCGGCTTTGCATAATCAAATTTATCAAGACAATGGACTGGACGTGGCGCTTTTGGCTTTTGCCAATCCTGATGCCAAAGCGCTGGTGGATTCAATCCGCGCTCTGTCTATCGGCCTAACTGCCGTCACCATGCCGCACAAGCTGGCTGTTATTCCTTATATGGACGAAGTGGATGAGATGGCGCGTAAAATCAAAGCGGTTAATACGATTGTTAATCGCGACGGTAAATTATATGGCTATAACACGGATATCTCGGGCGTAAGACGGGCTTTGGCCACTACGGAATTAAAAGATAAAAATGTTTTGTTGATAGGCGCGGGCGGAGTCGCGCGCACTATTGCCTGCCAGATTGAAATTTCAGGCGGACGCGCGCTGTATTTGAACCGCACGCTTGCAGACGCGCGAATATTGGCGGATGAATTTGGCGGGCAAGCAGTGAAGAGCGCGAATAAATTAAAAGCCGAAGATATTGATGTTGTCATAAACGCCACGCCGGTGGGCATGTATCCGAATGTTGATCAATCTCCTTTGTCTGAAAATTTGTTGCGCGCCAATCAAACAGTGATGGATGTCATATACAATCCGATTCAGACAAAATTATTGCGCCAGGCGCAAACGGCCGGAGCCAAAACAGTTTTTGGGTTGGAAATGTTTGTCGGTCAAGCTCTGGAGCAGGTAAAGTTGTGGCAGGGAAAAGAAGTATTGGATAGAAATTATATTAAATTTTTAGAAGCGTTAATTTGAAACAAATTTTAATTATAAGTTAATCTATGAACTTTGTTACTATCAAGAAAATTCCCACGGCCGAGGAAATAATCCAGCAATTTCCTCTGTCTGAAGACGGCCTGCGACGCGTCAGCCGCCATCGCCAAGAAGTCAAAGATATTTTGGCCGGCAAAGACGAGCGCAAGCTTGTAATTTTGGGCCCGTGTTCAGCTTGGCCGTATGACGCGGTTATGGAATACGCCCGCCGGCTCAAGCGCTTAAGCGAAAAAGTCAATGACAAATTGAAATTGGTTTTGCGTTTGTACATCCAAAAACCGCGCACCAAAAAAGGGTGGACCGGTCCGGTCAACCGGCCCGATCCTTTTTTGCCGGCCGATATTGAAGCAGGTATTAAATATTGTCGCAGTTTGATGGTTAATTGCGTGGAAATGGGCTTGCCAATCGCGGATGAAGCTTTGTTTACGCACAATGCCAAAGGATTTTTGGAAATGTTGTCTTGGGTGGCAATTGGCGCGCGTAGCGTGGAAGATCAGGAGCATCGGATTTTTGCTTCTTCTATTGAATGCGCTGTGGGCATGAAAAACAGCACGACCGGCGAGATTGAGCCGGCTGTCAACGGCATTGTGGCCGCGCAAAGCAAGCACATGGCTGTTTTTTTGGGTTATCAAGTGGAAACTTTGGGCAATAAACACGCGCATTTGGTCTTGCGCGGCGGTCTTGGCGGTCCGAATTATGATTTGGAACATTTGCGCCAAGCCAAGGAATTGATGGATAAAAACGAAGTGGACAATCCGGCCGTGATTATTGATTGCAGTCATGACAATTGTCGTTTGAACGGCGACAAAGATTACCGCCGGCAGATGGCGGTGGCCAGTGAGGCGCTGGACTCTTTGTCTGACCAGCCGGAATTAAAAAAATTGGTCAAAGGATTTATGTTGGAGAGCTTTATACAGGGTGGCAATCAAAATGCCGATAAATTAACGTCCGAAACTATTAATCGCGACGGTTTGTCTATTACCGATCCTTGCCTTAGCTGGGAAGACACGGAAAAGTTGATTTTGGAGATGAGTAAAAAAGTTTAAAATATGTCTAAAATACAAGTAAAATTAAAAGCCGTTGTTGATAACAGCTACCAGATCGCGCTGGGGTCTGGTTTGGATTTGGTTAAATCAATTCCGCCGGCCAATCGGTATATTATCATCAGCGATTCCAATGTGGCGCGCTTGTACGGTTGTAAATTATTGAGCGGCCTAAAGAAAAAAGCCCGGGCTGACTTACTGACTTTTAAAGCCGGAGAAAAAAGCAAGAGTCGATCCGTCAAAGCCAGGCTGGAAGACAAAATGCTTGGTTTGAAATGCGGTCGCGATACCATGGTGATTGCGCTGGGCGGAGGCGTAACCGGAGATTTGGCCGGGTTTGTCAGCGCCACTTACATGCGCGGCGTGCCTTATACGCAAATTCCAACCACGCTTTTGGCGATGGTGGATAGTTCGGTCGGAGGCAAGACCGCGATTGACACCGAAGCCGGCAAAAATCTGATCGGCGCTTTTTATCAACCTAAAAAAGTTTTGCTTGACGCGGATTTTTTGAAAACTTTGCCGCTTGATCATCTGATCAACGGCCTGATTGAAGCTATCAAGATGTTTTTGACGCATGATAGCGCCATGTTTGAATATGTCCAAGAGAATTTAGATAAGATTTTGAAAAAAGACAAAGCGGCTTTGCTCAAAATTATCAAACGAGCGGCTCAAATTAAAGCGCGAGTGGTGGAAAAAGATGAAAAAGAAGCCGGCGCGCGCGCGGTTTTGAATTTGGGACATTCTGTCGGCCATGCTTTGGAAAAATTAAGCCAGTACAAATTGGCTCATGGACAAGCCGTGGGCGCGGGTCTGGCAGTGGAAGCCAAATTGGCGCAAAATTTGGGGTTTTTGACCGCTCAAGATTTTAAAAAAATTGAAAGTATTATGGCGAGATTGAAAATAGACAAAAAAATGATCGGGCAAATGGTTAAAAAATTCGGCGCGACAAAAATTTTGCAAGCTATGAAGAGCGACAAAAAGAATCGCTACTCAAAAAACCAGGCGGAATATAGGCTTGTCATGCTGGAAACAATCGGACAGGCGGCCGCGCTTGGGGGCGAGTACAGCCTGGCCGCGCCAAAAGACAAAATCACTCAAGCTTTAAATTATTTTAAAAATTAATATGAACAGTTTAGGTAGGATATTTAAAATTACCACTTTTGGAGAGTCGCATGGCGAAGCGATCGGAGTTGTGATTGACGGCTGTCCGGCCGGATTGAAGATTTCTCCCGAGGAAATCCAAACTGAACTGGACAAGCGTCGCGGAGGCCAGAGCGCCATGACCACGGCTCGCAAGGAAAAAGATCAGGTGGAAATCCTTTCCGGCATATTTGAAGGCCGTACTTTGGGCACGCCGATTGCTTTAATTATTAAAAATCAAAACACGCGTTCGCGGGATTATGAAAGCATAAAAAATCTGTATCGTCCCGGACACGCGGATTATGTGTATGACGCCAAATACGGGCATCGCGATTGGCGCGGAGGCGGTCGGGCGTCAGCGCGCGAAACAGCCGCGCGAGTGGCGGCTGGCGCCGTGGCCAAAAAATTATTGCTGAGCGCGGGCGTTGAAATTATTGGGAATGTCGTTCAGGTTGGAAATGAAAAAGGCGGGCAATTAAATGAAAAAATGAAAGAAATTATCGCGCGAGCCAAAGCCGAGGGTGATTCAGTCGGCGGAGTGGTGGAAGTAGTTGCGACAGGCGTGCCAGTCGGCTGGGGCGAACCAGTGTTTGGCAAGCTGTCTTCTGATTTGGCGCGCGCTTTGGTCAGCATTCCGGCTGTCAAAGGCTTTGAAATTGGTGATGGGTTTGAATGCGCGACTAAACTTGGTTCAGAGAACAATGACGCGCTTGTCAATCAGGGCGGCCAAATCAAAACCGCCAGCAATCATGCCGGCGGAATTGTCGGCGGAATTTCAAACGGAGAAAATATTGTTTTGCGCGTTGCTCTCAAACCGGCGTCCAGCATTTCCAAAGAGCAGACAACTGTGGATCGCGATGGGCAAGAACAGAATATTAGCGTGCAAGGCCGCCATGATCCATGCGTTTGTCTGCGGGCCGTGCCTGTGGCTGAGGCCATGACAGCTTTGGTTTTGGCTGACCATTATTTATTAAGTAAAATCAGTAAAATATGAGAACAACCATAGCTGTTTCCGGCGATGCCGGGTCTTTTTCCGAGGAAGCCGGTTTGCTTTGCGCCCAGCGTGAAGGCGTGGAGGCGGATATGATTTATGCCATTGATATGGAAGGAGTTTTGGATCGCGTAGAAAAAGGCGAGGCTGATTTTGGTGTTTTTCCAGTAGTTAATTCGCGCGGCGGATTGGTGCAGACCGCGTTTGAAGCCATGGGCAGGCATTTGTTTGAATTAAAAGATGAAATCTGGATGGAAGTGCGTCAGTGTTTGATGGTTGCGCCGGGTACAAAAAAAATTGACATCAAAAAAATCGCCACCCATCCGCAAGCCATCTCCCAGTGCGAGCGATATATTAAGCGCGAATTGCCGCAAGCGCGATTAATTGATTGGGAAGATACAGCCAAGGCCGCCAAAGATTTGCGCGACGGGGTTTTGGATAAAGACACGGCCGTGATCGCTCCGGCGCGTTCCGCCCAGATTTACGGGCTGGAACTTCTGGAAAAAGGCATTCAGGATAACCATCCCAATTTGACCACTTTTATTGTGGTGAAAAAAATAGCAAAATAGCATATGACTTTTGGTATAATCGGATTTGGAAGATTCGGACAGTTGTGGGCCAAGTGCTTGGCGCCTTACGGCCGGGTTTTGGTATATGACAAAAATTCGATCAAGGACCGCGAAAAATATTCGGGTTTGGATTTTGTTGATTTGTTTGAAGCCGTCAAAGCTGATATATTATTTTTACTGGTACCGATTAGTGAAATGAAGAGTTGTTGTGAATTAATTAATCCTCTGCTGGATAAAAATACTTTGGTTGCGGATGCCTGTTCGGTCAAGACTTATCCGGCTAAAATCATGAAGGAAAACCTGCCGCCAAATCAGCCGATTGTCGCCACCCATCCTTTGTTTGGTCCGGATTCGGCTTCAGCCGCGGGTTTGCAGGGACATAAAATCGTGGTTTGTCCCTTGATAGATAAGGCTGATAGAGCCGGCGCAATTGACGCAAATTACAAAATACAAACATTGGTTGGTATATTAGAAAATCTAGGTTTGGCGATTATTGAATCCACACCCGAAGTACATGACAAGCAAATGGCTCGTTCACAGGCGTTGGTGCATTTTTTGGGCAGAGGTCTGGAAGATTTAAAACTGCAGGAGCAGGAGATTTCCACTCCGGATTATGTTGCGCTACTGCGCATGAATAATATGGTGCAAAATGATACTTGGCAGTTATTTTTGGATATGCAAAAATACAATCCTTTTAGCGCATCTATTCGCGCGGATTTTTTAAACGGATTAAAAAAAGTGGAAGATAAAATTAAACAATATGAACAAGAAAATATCTAAATTGCGCCGGCGCATAGATAAATTGGATTGGCGTTTGATGCGCTTATTGTCTTTTCGTCTTAAATTGGCGCAAAAAATAGGGGAGATTAAAAAGGCCGAGCAGATGCCGGTGCTGGATGAAGCGCGTGAACGGGAATTAATGAACGCGCGCCAAGCTTGGGCGCAAAAGCTGGGTTTGGATCCAGAGCGCGCGCGCGAAGTTTTTAAATTGATTTTAGAACAGTCAAAAAAAGAACAAAAATAATTTATGCAAATTGCAAAACGTCTTAATATTACTCCGTCCGCCACTGGCGCCATCAATGATCTAGCCAATAAAAAGAAAAGTCATGGGGTTCGGGTGTATAATTTGAGCGCGGGCGAACCAATGCTGGCAACAGACAAGTTGGTGGTGGATGAAGCTTTGTTCAAAGCACAGGCTGAATCAGTGGGTTATTCGCCAATAGCCGGTCTGGGGCAACTAAGGCAGGTGGCCTGCAACTGGCTTAATGATTTTTACGGGGCAGATTATTTTGACAATGAAATTTTAGTGAGCTGTGGCGGAAAATATGCCATTTATCTGGCTATCCAAAGCCTGATTAATCCGGGCGATGAAGCCATAATTGTGGCGCCGTACTGGGTGTCTTATCAATCCATGGTTCAATTGGCCGGCGGCGCAATTAAAATTATTCAGACAAACGAAAAAGACGACTGGAAACCGAGCGCGCGCCAATTTAAAGAAGCAATCAGCGACAAAACCAAATTAATTATTTTAAACAACGCGTCCAATCCCACCGGCTGTCTGTATACGCGCGATCAGTTGGAAGAGATTTTGAAATTAGCCAAAGAAAATGATTTGACGGTGATTTCTGACGAGGTTTACAGTGGCCTTGCGTATGACGGCGAGTTTGTCAGTTTGGGGTCATTTAAAAAATATCGTGAAAACACAATCGTAATTCAGAGCTGTTCCAAAAATTTTGCCATGACCGGCTGGCGAGTGGGATTTGCTTTTGGTCCGGATCAGATTATTCGGGCTATGAGAGTTTTGCAGAGTCAAAGCTTGACCAATACTTCTACAGTTAGTCAGTGGGCGGCGGTGGCGGCTCTCAAAAACGCCGACCGGATTATGGGGCAAGTAAACCAAGCCATGCAAAAGCGCAGAGATGTGTTTGTTCAGACATTTAATCGTTTGTTTGAAAATAAGATTTCGCCGCCGCCGTCAGGCTTGTATTGTTTTGTGTCTTTAGAGGCTTTGGGCGCGGTTGATCAGACGTCAGTGGATTTTTGCCGGCAGGTTTTGGAGGATAAAAACGTGGCCATAGTGCCGGGATCGGCTTTTGGGCGCGAGGGTTATGTCAGATTTTCGTTCGGGGCGGATGAGGGTGAGTTGGTTGGCGGGCTTGAGGCCTTAGCTGGTTAATTTGGCTTCAATTTGGGCCAAAGGTTGACTTTGAGTGATTTTTTTACTATACTGTTGTTGCGCGGGTATCATATACTAAGGTATATAATACCCTCGCTCGGAAAAGCTGAAACTTCGTTTCATCTTTTCTCTCACTGCGGGTATCATATAACGGCTATTATCCGAGTTTTCCAAACTCGTGACAGGGGTTCGACTCCCCTTACCCGCTCAAAGAAAAATATCGCTTAATTAAGCGATATTTTTGTGTTGGTGTATATAATATTAGAATTAAAACATTATTTATGATACTATAATGACGCGCGGGATGAAAGGTTGTTATGTGTATTTTACGGATAAGGAAACATCGGAGTTTTTTTAAAAAAACATGTAGCATCGCGGTCATTTTAAATTATTATGCACAGATTATTAAAATATTTAATTATCATCGGATCGGTTTTTATCATATTTTGCGCTGTTATTAATATATACATAGTTTTGTCAGTCAAAAAACACATATATTATCAATCGGACAAAATGCCACCATCTCAGACCGCTTTGGTTTTGGGAGCAGGCATATTTGCCAATGGCCAAATCAGTGATATGTTTTTGGATCGTTTGGATACGGCCGTTGATCTGTACAATCAAAATAAAATAAAAAAGATATTAGTTAGCGGAGACCACGGCCGGCAAAATTATGATGAAGTAAACAAAGCCAAGGATTATCTTTTGAGTAAGGGAATCAGCGGAGAAGATATTTTTTTGGATCATGCCGGGTTTGACACTTATGACAGTATTTATAGGGCCAAGGAAATATTTCAAGTTGATTCTTTGATTATTATTACTCAAGATTTTCATTTACCGCGCGCTTTGTATGTGGCTAATCAGCTGGAAATAAAATCTGTCGGTTTGTCAGCGGACAGGCATGAATATCTGGCAGTGCGTCTTAATTATTTGCGTGAAATTCCGGCTCGCGTAAAAACTTGGTTGGAGATAGTTTTTAATTCCAGTCCTCAATTTTTGGGCGACCGGATTCCCATTACTGGTGACAGTAAAAAAAGCTGGGATAAAAATTAATTTTTTTAAATTATGAAACCAAATAAAAAAACAATCGTGATCTGCTCAAGCGCGTCTTTTTACGCTCAAGTGATTGAATTGCAAAAACGGCTTAGAGAAATGGGATTCAAAGCCGTGATCCCTCTGACCGCCAATAAAATGAAAAGAAGCGGAGATTTTAGAGTGGAAACATATAAAACTTGGTACAAAAAGGCCGAAGACTACAAAAGAAAAGCATATTTAACAAAAATGCATTTTAAAGAAGTGGCCAAAGGTGATATCATATTAGTGGCGAATTATGAGAAAAAAGGCAAAAAAGGATATATCGGAGGCGCCACTTTAAACGAGATGGCTATTGCTTTTTATCTTAAAAAGCCGATTTATATATTAAATCCAATAGATCAGAGTTCAAGTTTTAAGGAAGAAATCTTGGGGATGTTTCCGGCTATTATTAAAGGGGATTTGTCAAAGATAAAATAAATAATTTTAATTATACTATTATGCAAATAAAACAAATCCGTTTTTATAACAAAAAGAATCTGTATTCTTATTTTTTTGTGGCTGTCTTATTTTTTATTATTTTTTTTACCACCAATATTTGTGCTAACGGGAGTTCAATTTGCAAACCGTTTATAAGTTTGTTTCAGCCGGAGTATATTTTGGAATTTAGTTTTTTGTTTGTAGCGGTCTTTACTTTTTTTGTTATATCCATACCGGTATTAGCCAAACTGATTGATCCAAAAGACCGCGAAGAAAGGCGAAAATTTTACGCCAAATACGGCCGGAATTTTCACAGCGTTAAGTATGAGGTCAAGTTGGCCGTGTATAATTTTATTTCAGTTATTGTCGGCGCAGTTAGTATTGTGATGTTTTCTTACTCGGAAAAAAACGGGCCAACATTTTATGGCCTAGATTTAGAGATATTAGGGCATTTTTTGTTGCGTTTCGTCACTCCTTTTTTTATCGTCTTGAATTTTTATTATGTTATAAGAGGACAAGCGTCTTTGATGGGTTCGAGTCTTGTTAATTTTACAAAGAGGTATGTGGCTCAAAAGAGCATGGTGCTTAAATTTATCAATGATTTGCGTTCTGACAATAATCTTAAGATCGGCAATAATTGGGGGATTGAAGGCGCGTATTATGGACGTCAATTAAAAATAACTGATAGCTATAAGACTAAAGTTCTTTTGTTTGGCTTTAATAATGTAACAAGATTCAAGAATATAAAGTTCAGCCTTAAAAACGAGAGTTTGAATTTCTCTTTAAAAGAAAAGAAGTATTATTGGGGCAAAATAACAGGCGTGGATGTGGATGACTGTTTTGAACAAAGATTTGATTTGTCTGGCAGGCAGGTGAAGGATTTACCAATGGCATTTAAGGAGATGGTGGTTAATTATCAACGTAATATTAATATATCAGTTGACAAGGGGGAAATCATTTTTTCATTGAGTTTCAAAAGTACGGGGGAATATTGCAGTGATGAAGGATTGGTTTTGTTATTGGAATATCTGTCAACTGTAGTGGATTCGTTTGATAAATAAATTTAAAATAATTTTATGGAAAAAATTTTTTCATATACCATCGGCGGGATTTTGGCGATTTTTTTCGTTCTTATACCCAGCTTGTTATTTACCAAAAATGACGCCATCAAGATAATCAAGCAAGATACGGGCGTGGAATTGAGCAGTCAAGATAAGTTTTATCATACTTATGTTGAGACTCTTGGCGGCGATTTGGATCAGGAAGTGGAAGTGGGTCTGGATGATGATTCACTTAAAAAAGTCGTGGCGCAAATAGAAACCGGAGCCTATTTTGCTTCGCAAACAACCAGCACGATAAGCTGTTTTTTTGGAGTGACAAGCATGTGTCTGGATAATATGCGGGATTATGCTTTATGCTCTGTCAGTTTAACTAAAAAAACCGAGGTTGACGAAATCTCGCGGCTGGTTGTGAGTAAAAATACTCAGGGCGTTTGGGTAAAAAACGGGGATACTGGTTATGGATTTACGTCGCAATCATATTACAGACCCGAGGGCCAAACAAAAGGAGAATCATTGAATTACAACGGTACAAATACTTGCTTTACACGCGCCTATCTTAATCTGATATTAAAAAAGTTTTATTATCAGTACCAGTGCATTTAAATATCAAGCGAGCGCGGACGGACGTAGAACATCAGAATAACTAAAACCGCGACAAGCAACCCAATCAAAGTTTTGTAGTAAGGAATATAAATTTCAATGATGTCAAACACGCTTACCCAAGCGATTGTTATTGACCCTTCCACGGTTTCCACTTCATTCATCAGTTGGCTGTCTTGAGTTTGCAAATCGGCCAGCTGTTTGTCTTGAGCTTGAATTTTTTGGTTAAGGCTATTTTTGTTTTTGTCGTATTGAGCGATTGCGTCTTTTAGTTTTTGATTGTATAAATTCGTTTGACCGTAATAATAATTAAGACTGGATTTGATTTGGGCGAGACGAACGGTGTTGGTGGTGTTTTCTGAATTGAGCAAATAAATATTATAGGAGAAATTATCCAGTTGTTTTTTTATTTCCGCCACTGTTTTGTTGTGCGCGTCAGTAAGATTGGTTAATTGTTTTTGCAAATCGGCTTTGGTGGAAGTGGCAATATTAGTGCCGGTTTCAATGGCGCGTTTTTGGGTTAATAGGTTTTGCGAATATTGGCTTTCACTATAAAAACGAGGTTTGACATAGTCTTGGATTTCATCTTTAAAAGCGTAAAAGGAAGATTTGGGGATGACAAAACTGATGTTGGCGTATTTTTCATTGATGCTGGAATAATCAATCCGGCCTTTGTGGCCACGAATGGCGGTTTGGATTCGTTGAGTGAGTTTTTGCACTTGACGGGTTTTAAAATTGGCGCCAAAGCCGGTTTTGAGGAATTCGCGCGTGTCGCTGGACGGAGCGGGCTGGATCCATCGGGCAATTTTGGATTGAATGGAATCCGAGGAACCAGATCCGCCACTCGTGTATTGGCCGTAAGAAATACCTATCTCAGGTGAACTAATTTCTTTGCCATCATATGAAATTGAAGCGGGAGAAGTTTGGTTGGCTGTTTTTTCCGATTCTTGGTTTGAATAATCAATCGCGACCGGAATTGATCCTATTGGTTGCGGATAATCAGGCCTTAAATTGACAAAAAGAATCAAGGCCAGAGCCATGGCGCCAAGCGCGAAACTGAATCGCCACAAAGAAATCGGTCCGCGGATTTTGGCTTGAGAATTTTTTTCCAAAGCGATCATGATTTTTTGTTGCAGTGTTTCGTTGCTATTTGGCATTTGTCGGCATTGTTTGCCCCAATCGGAAAATTCTTTTTTGATTTTTTTATATTTCATACAAATTTAGTTGGTTGGCTAGGTTTTTGGCTCGCTTAAGGGCGCGATGAACATAAACGCGAGCGCTGATAATGGATATTTCCAGCAGGGCGGCTATTTCGCGGTGGCTTAATTGGGCGATATATTTTAAGCGCAGTAATTCGCGGTCTTTTTTGTCTAAGCGTTCTATTATATTGTCAGCTATAATTTTGACAGTGGTCTTTTCTAATTGGCTGGAGTCGGATAGTTTGGCCGGTTCTATATTCTCTAAACCGACCGGCTGGTTTACGCGCCAATATTGTCGGCACTGGTTGCGGGCGATGGCAAAGAGCCAAGCGCTAAACCTGGCTTGGCTGGGTTTGTAGCGATCCAGGGCGTTAATGGCTTTGAGCCATGTTTCAGATAATATATCATCAGCCAGGGGTTTGTTTTTGAGAACATTAAGCAAGTAGCCATATAGTTTGGGTGTGATTTCTTGCCATAAACGGCCAAGAGCGTCTTTGTTTCCTTTTTGCGCCTGCTTGATCAACAGGATTTCGGTTTTTTTGTCCATAATTATGGTTATCTGTTAATATAATGCGTTAGCGAGACAAAATGTTACAGTAGAGGTATAATAGCACAAAAACAAAAGCGTCTAAATAGACGCTTTTTTGTTGCGGGGCCCGGACTTGAACCGGGAACCTTCGGGTTATGGGCCCGACGAGCTGCCAATTGCTCTACCCCGCGATATGGAGCGGTAGACCGGATTTGAACCGGCGACCTTCTGCTTGGCAAGCAGACGCTCTAGCCAACTGAGCTACTACCGCTTATTATTAGTACATTTTACCTAATAAACCTATCCAAGTCAAGGGTTTGCGGCCAAATCAAATGTTTTAATTATTTCCCAATTCTCTTCTATAATGATGTGAATACATCTCCCATAAAGAAAATAAAAGGGCGGCGATTATTGGACCGATCACAAAGCCGGAAATTCCGAAAATGATTATTCCGCCGAGAGTGGAAAATAGAATAATTAATGGATGCATTTGAGTGTCTTTGCCAATCAAAATCGGTCGGACAAAATTGTCTATGGTACTGATAACAATCGCGCCAAAAGTTAATATCAAAATACCCTGCCAGACATCACCCACAATAATCATAATAATACCGGCCGGCAACCAAACAACAGATGTGCCCATGGCTGGAATGATGGAAGCTAACACCATAATTACCCCCCAGATTAAAGCGCTTTGGATACCGGCTACGGCAAACAGTATTCCGCCCAAAGTGCCTTGGATAAGTCCGACGATCAGCGTGCCCTTGATGGCGGCCCTAGCCGTGGAAGTAAATTTTTTGTAGAGCATTTCTTCGTTTTTGTCTCCTAGCGGACTAAGATACATTAATTTTTTGAGCATTTTTTCGCCATCGCGCAAGAAATAATACAAAGTATAAAAAGTGATCAAGAACATGGCAAAAAAGAGCAGGGAGTCTTGAGTTAGCTGGCGCAGACTGGTAAAAATATATGAACTTACTATCTTGGTAACTTCGGAAAATTTATCCAGCCAAAAAGATTCGTTAAAATTTAAGTCTTTGGTTAGAGAATTGTTTTGAAGCCAATAAAGAGTTTGAGTAATATTGGTGTGTATTTGCGAGCGATTGCTGTCTATGGCCGTGTAAAGGTTGATTGATTCTCTAATTAGCAAACTGCTGATAAATACGGCCGGAATTATGATAATGACAAAAACCAAAACCATGGTTAGAATAATACTTACTCTTTCCAGCTTAAGATATTTTTTTAATATTTTGTATAAGGGGTAAAAGATGCTGGCAATAACCGCGGCCCAAAAAATCGGCATGGCAAATGGCTTAATCAGATAAAAGAAAAGCAGAGTAACTAAAACGAGCAAGCCGAAAAAGAGCGTATCTCTTAATTTGGCAAAATCCATATTAAATTTGTTAAAAGTTTATACAGTTATTTTAACACGTTTTACCTTTGTATTCAATCTTTTGGCGTTAAATGTCAACCCCAAGTTAAAATGTCATACTTTGAGCAATTTTAAAATGTCATACTTGGCTCTTTTTGCCTTACCGCCATTTTAACAAATGATCTTTGTCTCCACGGATGATTGACTGATGGCGCGTGGG
>Ga0210057_1004892_pt1 | contig 17478 bp, 16 predicted proteins | sample CryGeyCG2114_010_2_FD_183968 | JGI IMG/M metagenome (GOLD analysis project Ga0210057, IMG submission 183968) | Groundwater microbial communities from aquifer - Crystal Geyser CG10_big_fil_rev_8/21/14_0.10 (SPAdes) (version 2) | ecosystem: Environmental > Aquatic > Deep subsurface > Groundwater ...
ATATATTTGGGACTTCTCAAGCCGGGAGATTCTGTGCTCGCAATGGATCTTTCCTCGGGCGGGCATCTTTCTCATGGATCAAAGGCGAGTATAACCGGAAAACTTTTCTCGTTTCTGCACTACGGCGTGGACAGCAATTACATCATTGATTATACAGCTATTGAAAAACTCGCGAAAAAACATAAACCAAAACTTATCGTTTCGGGCGCCTCTGCATATCCGGGCAAAATTGATTTTAAAAAAATAGGGACGATTGCAAAAAAAGTTGGCGCGTATCACATGGCCGATATCTCTCACTACGCAGGATTAATTTCAGCCGGGGCATATCCCTCTCCATTTCCCTACGCGGATGTAGTGATGACTACCACACACAAATCGCTTTTGGGTCCTCGAGCCGCGCTGATTTTTTCAAGAAACGAAGAAATCGGAAATAAAATAGATAAAGCAATATTCCCCGGCCTTCAAGGGGGTCCGCATATGAATACCATAGCGGCAATCGCGCACGGACTTTTATTGGTGCAAAAACCGGCATTTAAAAAATACGCTAAGCAAGTTATAAAAAACGCATATACACTTGCAAAAGAACTGCAAAAACTTGGATTTGAGATTGTGGGGAGAGGAACGGGAAGTCACCTTCTTTTGGTGGATGTTTCAAAAAAGGGAATGAACGGCAAAATCGCCGAAGAAAAACTAGAAAAAGCAGGGATATTGGCAAATAGAAATACTATCGCGGGAGATGCCTCTCCCCAGACACCCTCGGCGATTCGTTTGGGAACATACTGGGTAACGATGCGGGGGATGAAAGAAAGAGAAATGAAAAGAATCGCAGGGGAAATTGCACAAGTGATTTGTTAATATGACAAAAATTGATGGAAGGGAAATAGCAAAAAAGATTCTAGAAGAACTCAAAACACAACCAACGCCAAAGAATTTTCTGGCGGTGTTTGTGGTGGGAGAAAACATCGCGACGGAGAGCTTTATTAAACAGAAAGAAAGAGTCGCCAAAGAACTGGGGGTGGATTTTCGTATCTATCGCTACAAAGAGGAAATAACGCAGGACCACTTGCGAAAAGAAATCCATAAAATTGCCGAGGCAAAACGATGCGGAGGAGCAATCATACAGCTTCCGCTTCCAGAGCATATGAATGCGGGGTATGTTGCGAATGCTATCCCTCCACAAAAAGACATAGACCTTTTGGGAGAGCGTATGCGTGGCGCGTTTTATAACGGACGCTCAACCATTTTGCCTCCTTCAGTAGAAGTTGTGCGGGTGATTCTAAACAATCAAAATCTAGCGGAAGAGAACATCAAAACTGTCGCGGTTGTTGGTCAGGGATTTTTGGTAGGAAAACCCATCACCCACTACTTTTTACAAAAAGTTCCAAATGTAATCGCGCTGGACAAGGGAGATGACTTGGGCACTCTCAAAGAAGCGGATGTGGTCATAAGCGGGACGGGAGTATCGCGCCTCATCAAAGGAAATATGCTCAAAAAAGAGGCGGGGGTGATTGATTTTGGATACGGAGCCGATGAAGGGGGAAACATATCTGGAGATGTTGATACAGATTCTCTAAAAGACGTGGCATTTTATACTCCAACTCCGGGGGGGACGGGTCCAATATTAGTCGCGTGTTTATTAAAAAACTTTTTTGTCGTTAACAAGGAAGTATGAGTAAATCCTGGTGGGGTGTTTTGGGTGTTATCGTAATAGTAGGAGCGGGGCTTCTCTTTATGACGCCCTCTCTTAAACGAGAATATTCTAAAACGCCGGAAGGACAAAACAGCGATACAGTATCTCTTTTAGACGCGATAAAGGGGGCGCTTGCTCCCGACTCACTTAGTATTGTTGCGTTTGGAGAGGTCGGCCCAGAATATGGAGGAGCGCGCCTTGCGGATGCGATTTTACTCGTCCATTTTCTTCCCAATGAAAAGAAGGGATATCTGATTTCTATCCCCAGAGATTTATGGATTCAAGAGGGCGAAATCCAGTTTAAAATTAATGAAGTATTGTTCAGGAAAAAAATTCCTCAAGTACTTTCCGAAATAAAAGATATCACCGGAATTACTCCCGATGGATATGTTATTGTGGATCTTTCACTTGTGCGTGATGCGATTGATTTTTTGGGAGGGATTGAAGTAACGCTCGATGCCCCCGCGATTGATTGGGTGAGCGGATTTACGCTCCCTGCCGGGACGCATTATTTGAACGGAGAGGATGCGGTGTGGTTATTACGAAATAGGTACAACAAAGAGGGAGATTTTTTCAGGGAAAAAAATCAACAAAAAATTGTTGAAGCGACCATCCAGTTATTTCAAAAGGTTTCGCGGGAGGAAAAATTAGAGTTTATAAAAAAATTTGTATTTACCTCAGAAGTGCTTTCACAGGCGCATATTGATTTTTCAAAACTCACCCCATTTGTGGTTGACCCCGAACTTACAAAGGTTTCTTTGGAACATATTGTACTCGATTATCAAACGCAACTTTTTAAGATTGGTAGCGTCCCTCTTTATGCGTCCGCGACAACAACATATGTTTCCGTAGTGCTCCCAAGCGCTGGGTTTGAGCAGTACGACGAAATTCGTGAATATATACAAAAGAAAATAAGCGGTATGGAATAGATGGACGATATAAAGAAAAAATCGGACTTAGATAAGTCCGATTTTTTTATACACCTTTTGCATCTTTATTCTTGCTCGTTTTTCCGCCTCTTTGGCGCCATTAGCAAGCGCCCTTTTTATTTGAGAATCACTTATCTTTTTGTATCGCGCCTGAAATGTCTTAAGGAAATCATTTATTGCCCATGAAACATCTTTTTTGAATACGCCATATCCTGAATGTTTGTAACGTTCTTCAAGTTGTTTTATGGGAGTTTCTGACACCGCCGATAATATGACAAGAAGATTTGAGATCCCGGGTTTTTTCTTCGGGTCATAGATCACTTCGTTGTGCGAATCGGTGGTCGCGCGCTGTATTTTTTTATCAACTATTGCGGGAGAGTCGGTGAGCGCGATGTAACCGTATTCACTCTCCGCGCTTTTTGACATTTTTTTTGTTGGATCGTCCAACCCCATAATGCGGGCCCCTTCTTTTTGAAGCAATGCGCGTGGTTCTATAAACGTTTTCCCATAGAGCGCGTTAAAACGCCGGACAAGTTCTCGCGTTAACTCAACGTGTTGCACCTGATCCTCCCCGACTGGTACGATGGCGGCATCGTAAAGCAATATATCCGCCGCCATCAATACTGGGTAATTGAACAGCCCCGCCAGAGGAGCTTTCCCTCGAGAGATCTTGTCTTTGTATTGGGTCATAAGTTCAAGCTCGGAAACTTTGGTGATGGTATTAAGAGCCCAATACAATTGGGTGTGTTGCGGGACATGCGATTGCACAAAAATTGGGGAGTGTATCCCCAGCGCCATAAGCGTGCGAGCGGTGCTAAGAATGTTTTTTTTCAAAACGTTTGGGCTTTGAAAAACGGTCATGGCATGCAAATCAACCACGCAAAAAAGCGAGTCGTGTGTTTTTTCAAGCTCTCTCCACCCAGAAAGTGTCCCAAGATAATTTCCTAAATGGATTATCCCAGATGGTTGAATCCCAGAAAAAAGTTTTTTCATGTTTCTATACCTCTATAACTACCGGTAAAATCATCGGTCGACGTTTCGTTTTATTATACACGAACGTTCCGATTTGGTCTCGAATCATCGATTTGAGATAATCGGATTCGACCGACTGAAGTCGAGGTATTTTTCCGATGATACCGCGAATACGCTTGCGTACATCTTCAACGAGCTCCTTGTTTTCCTTGAGCAAAATAAATCCCCTTGAAATAATGTCCGGATTTTTAATAAAGCGTCCTGTGCGGCGGTCTAGCGTGACGATTACTACCATCATTCCCTCTTGCGCAAGCGCGAGGCGGTCGCGCATAACAACCTCCTCAACATCTCCAACGCCAAGTCCGTCTACCATAACGTAGAATGCAGGAACGGTTTCCTGCGTTACGAGGATTTTGTCTGGATACATATGCACCACCTGTCCGTTGTCAACCAAAAACGAATTATGTTCCGGAATGCCTGCTTCAGCGGCAAGGCGTACATTGGCGGCGCGCATAAAGTACCATCCGTGGATTGGGATAAGAAATGTAGGTTGCACCAAACTCATAACCGTTTTGAGATCTTCTGCGGGTCCGTGTCCGCTTGAATGTACGTCAATGTGTTCGGTTTGATACACTCGGGCGCCGGACCTGGTAAGATTATCTTTAAGAATTTGGATCGGGCGTTCGTTTCCGGGGATGACAGAAGAAGAAAAAATAATCGTATCGCCTCGTTTGATTTCAACATATTTATGTTCTCCATTTGCGATACGCATCAAGCTTGCGTTGGGCTCTCCCTGCGCTCCGGTGCTCAACACCAGAATTTTGTCGTCTTTATATTTATGCATTTCTTCTATGGGGAGAATGGTGCCTTTTTTCGCTTTGATGTAACCTAAGTTTTGCGCAATTTGGACGTTGGTTTTAAGAGAAAATCCGCTTAAAAAGATTTTACGGTCGTGTTTTTGGGCCAACTCAACAATATCCGAGACACGAGTCAGAAGCGAGGCAAAAAGCCCGACAATAAGTCGTCCCTGCGCTTTGGCAAAAAGTGAATCGATGTTTTGTTTGACCAAATCTTCTGAAACGGACTTGCCCGCTTTTTCCGCTCCAGTGCTTTCCAGAAAAAGGGTATGGATGTGGCGAGACCCGATTTTTTTAAATGTATCAATATCTTTTTGATCGGGAGTTCCCTTGATGTCGTAGTTAATCTTTAGATCGGTACAATACGCGATATTGCCGATCGGTGTCTTTATGACCGCGGCGATTGCGTCCGGGATGGTGTGGGTGATGTCAAAAAATTCAACATCAATATGTTGTGAAATCTTTACAACATCCCCGTCTTTTACTGTGACAATTTTAAGTTTTGGAGCACGAGGGAAATCGTCTTGTCTGCGTTTAATAATCTCTTTAGTGAGATCGGTGGTGTAGATAGGAATATCTCCGCCCAACGTATCAATCAAGTAAGGGATTGCTCCGATGTGGTCATAATGACCGTGGGTGATAATAATCCCGCGGATATCTTTTTTCCGAGGAATAAGACTCGTTACATTCGGGATAATATAATCAATCCCCGGAGTGTCGTCTTCGGGAAATTGTAGCCCCATATCAATAATCAGAATTTCATTCTCGTACTCAAACACCGACATATTTCTTCCAACCTCTTCGAGCCCGCCCAACGGAATAAAACGCAGGGCGCCTTTTGATGGTGTTTGTTTTGAAGACCCCTGGGTGTGTCGCAGGGGGCGTCGCGACGGTCTTTGAGATTGTCGCGATGAGCGCCCTTTTTGAGCGTGGCGCGTTTCTGTTTTTACCATAACGTGTATTTTTAATTATTGATGAATAATATGAAAAGAAAATATTTGTGTCCCCAGAAAGACCCAAGCTCTCAAATTCTTGTGGGCGCGGGCTCCCTTATCCCGTTAGAAATATGCTGGTGCTGGAGGAGGGATTTGAACCCTCACGCCCTTGCGGGCACAGCGACCTGAACGCTGCGTGTCTGCCAATTCCACCACCCCAGCATATTTCTAACGGGATAAACAGTCCCTACAGAAAAAGTCACCCGAAGAAAGGGCAAGGTTTTGTCAAAAGGAGTAAAACGAGTTTCCTTATGATACCTTGAGCTTTCTTGCTTGTCTAGTTATTTGAAGAGTCGACGAGTTTTGAGATACCACTGGGCAATGTTGTCAAATCGATCATGGGGGAGAGAAACCAATGAAAGCGAAATTCCCTCAATACTACCTCTTGTCACATAAAAATATCGTGGAGACGCGATAAAGAGCGCGGGATAATCGGAGGCGATTTCTCGTTGGATTTCTTCAAGGAGACTTACGCGCTTGCTACTGGTGATGTCAGCTGTTCGCAACGATTTAATAATATCATCAACGGTCTTATTCTCGTAGAGGGAGAGATTAAGTCCCGGATAAAATCGTTCAGATGAATGCCAGAAAGAAAACAGATCGGGATGGAGCGAAAGAATATTCCCAAAAACCAATATTTCATAATTTCTGGTGCGAATGGTGTCATCGTTGATGATTTGAGGATCCAAAGAAATAACTTCTGTGGGGACGCCAAACGCATTCCATTGGCGTTGTAATTCCAGCGCGATATCACGCAGAGGCCATGCATCGGGAGTTTTTATGATAAACAAAATATCGTCCCCATTTTCTTGTTTCCAAGTCGCGGACCCTTCTTCTTTTTCCCATCCGACATTTTTGAAAAGTTGATAAGCGGCATCCTGATTGAAAGAAGTATACGCTTCGACCGCGGGGTTGTATGCCTCAAGAGATGGGGGGATGGGACCGTTTACGACCACAGCGGTGTTGCGAAATACGCGCTCAATAATCGCTTGGCTGTTGGTAATGCGCGTGAGTCCCTCTCGGATACTTGGTGAAGCGAGAAGTTCGTTTGCGCTCGCATTAAAAAATGCGGAAAAATATTTGGAAGTGGGGACGTCTTGTCGTGATGAATGTACTTGAACGTCTGTGGCGGTGCTTAGTAATTGGGTCCCGAATCCATCTATCGTACCCATATTATAAGCGCGCACTAGTTTTTCTTCGTTCTCAAAAAAATAGAATTTTATTTCATCGATGTAGGGTTCTGACCCAATAGCTCCGAATCGTGAATTTCTTATCAACGAAAATGAATCAATAAATCCATCTCGTCGTTTTGAAAGTCCGCTGTACACAAAAGGACCGCTCCCGATTGGTTCAAGATTATAGGCGGAAAGTTTCAAATTTGCCGGAGAGATATCGGCGAAAAGTTTTTTAGGAATCGGGCGAAGTTCGGCGAGAAGATTCTCAAAAAGGGCGTATGAATTGAGCAGTTGGAACTGCACTTCTCGTTCACTAATGCGAGCGGGGACGATATTTTGCCAATCACTCAAAAGTGGAGAGAGGGTGTCTTGGTTCTGGATTGTTTGAACGGTGAAGATGATATCGTCGCTTGTGATCGGAGATCCGTCCTCCCATGTCGCGTTTTCCTTAATGCGTACGTTCCATGTGCGGAAGGCATCGTCGTGCTTGATGCTCTGGGCGATAGTAGGAACGTTCGCGAATATAAGTGTTACTAAATCTTTGTCTGGGGTGCCGTTTTTAGCAAGAACCGGATTGATAAAGGATGGTTGCCCCACGACTCCCTCGTGATACGCTCCGCCTTTGTCAGGAGCGGTGATAGTTGAAGATCCCAAAAAATGAATAATAAGAAATCCTCCAGAGAGAAGAAGCACTACAAAACACGCGACAAACACAATGCGCTCAATACGAGAAAATGTTTTGAGAACGGTTCGATATGAAAAACCCATTATATCAAAAGATTGGCGAGCGAAATTATCGCGAAGAGAACAAGTCCTACAATTGTTGCGACATATGTAATACGTTCAATGCCCCTTCTCCCGTGGGAAAATCCTCCCTGCCCACCTCCGAATGTTTCGGAAAGACCCTCCCCGCGGTCTTGAATAAGCACCAGAACGATAAGTATCAACGCGATAACAAGTTGCGCGATAGAAAGCACGGTTTCCATAAATAATTATTCTTTGTGATAAAGATGTTTTGCGGACGCGTGGAGCACAAGATTCACCGCGCCGATAATGAGCGTAGCATAGACAAGCGGAACAAGTCCAGCAATGGTAACGCTTGAGAGCGCCCAGTCAAGTATATAAAGCATCAGGGCGTTTACGACGACAACCCCCAATCCAAGAGTGATAATAATGAGAGGAGAAAGCAGAAGTTTGAGAAATGGACGGATAAAAAGATTCAAGAGAGTAAACACAACAGTAACCTCTATATACGTTGTGACGGTCTGCTCAAGAAAAAACCCGCTCACAACATAAGCGGCAAGCCATAATGCGAGCGCATTTGAGAATAATCCAAACACAAAACGAGCTAACGTCTTCATAATATTAACCCTATTGTACTACAGGTGTATGTTTTTATCCACAACGCCAATAGCGTTTTGGGCTTTGTTGTTTTATAATAAACCCTAGAGCGCCCCCCGCGGGGCATCAAAGGTCGGCTTTGCCTCGTGCATAGCACGAGGGTTACTGCATAAGTAATGTACGTACTGTTATACTATGATTGTTTCGAATTGGACCGATGTGTTTGTCGGTTCTCTGCAGGGAGCATGGGTGACCGTTGCGGACTTTATACCAGCGCTAGTGGGCGCGTTAATAGTCCTTATTATCGGTTTGTTAATTGCGTCTGTGCTTCGCGCGGTTTTCCAGAAGCTTGTTGATGCGTTGCGCATTGACGGGCTCTTGCAGAAAATCGGGTTTGAGCGGTTTGTAGAGCGAGCGGGCATGCAACTTAATAGCGGCAAGTTTGTCGGAGGGTTGGTGTATTGGTTTTTTGTCGTTGTGGTGGTGCTCGCGGTTGCTGATATCCTCGGACTTGGGGGTTTGGCTATCTTCTTGAGCGATGTGTTGCTCTACTTCCCCAATGTTATCGTCGCGGTTTTGATTTTGCTTGCGGCGTTGGTTGTCGCCAATTTCTTGCGGGCAGTGGTTCGACACTCCGTATTGAGCGCGAGACTTCACTCTTCGAAGTTTTTGGGTGCGCTTACGTGGTGGTCGATTGTTGTTTTTGGCCTTCTGGCTGCGTTTCTACAGCTTGGAGTCGCCGTACAATTGATTTACACCATCGTGACCGGATTTATTGCGATGATCGCCCTTGCGGGAGGTATCGCGTTCGGTCTTGGCGGAAAAGAATACGCTTCGCATTTGATCGAACGACTTCGATCACATACCGAAGAACGATAGGCAACGTTAAGATATTTCCAAAAACAGCTCGCCTTGGCGGGCTGTTTTTGTGTCTGGGTTGACAGCATTCGCGTTCTTTTGATACACTACGCACATGATATCCGCTCCCTGTGACGCGGATTATTTATTAGTAAAAGAAGGTTATGGGTTAGAGGTATTAGGTCAATAGGTTTGAAACTATCTCATGAGTCGGGTTTTCCTATCGCCTCTTACCTTTTTCCTATCGCCCATTCATATATGTTATTCGATATAAAAGCACTCAAAACTGCCATTGAACAATTGGCGTCGGAGAAAGATATAGAAGTTTCTCAAGTACAAGAAGCCGTTGAAGACGCACTTGCTTCTGCGTATAAAAAAGAATATGACCGCAAGGGTCAAGTTATTCGCGCTACGCTTGATGCCCAGACGGGAGAAGCGTCTTTTTTCCAAGCAAAAACAGTCGTTGACCCCGAGGGCGTGCGCTATCCCGAAGAGGGAGCCACAGAGACGGAAGTTGAAGAAGAAAAAGAGTCAAAGAAAAAATCAATTCAGGATGAGCGGCGAGAAGAACAAAAAGAAGACGAAGAGGAAAAGCTCCCGCTCTATAATGAGGAACGGCACATTTTTTTGGAAGAAGCGCTCAAAATAAAGAAAGACGCAGAATTAGGAGACGAAATTCTCTTTTCTTTGGAATCTCCTCCCGAGGACTTTGGGCGTATCGCGGCCCAAACGGCAAAACAAGTCGTCCTCCAAAAATTAAGAGAAATTGAAAAGGGAGCGATTAAGGAAGAATTTGAAGGGAAAATAGGAGAGTTGGTAACCGGAACGGTGCAACGCGTTGAGCGTGGAAATGTATATGTGGATCTTGGGAAAACTTCTGGGATCATGCTTTTCACCGAGGGCATTCCTCATGAGCACTATCGCATTGGAGAGCGACTCAGGTTCTATTTGCTCGATGTGCAGGAGGGAGGACGAGGCCCGGGGCTTTTGCTTTCTCGTGCCCATCCGAAATTTATTTCAAAGTTGTTTGAACTTGAAGTCCCGGAAATAGCCGACGGAATCGTTGAGGTAAAAGGAATCGTGCGCGAAGCGGGGAGCAGAACAAAAATAGCGGTTGCCTCAACCGCCGAGGGAGTTGATCCTGTGGGTGCGTGTGTGGGGCAACGAGGAGCGCGCGTGATGGCGGTCAATAACGAAATTGGAAACGAAAAAATAGATATTATTGAATGGTCCTCAAAGCCCGAAGATTATATCGCCGCGGCGCTTTCCCCTGCAAACGTTTCAAGTGTTGATTTTGACCCAAAGCGCGAAGCGATAGCGCTTGTGCCTCAAGATCAGATTAGTTTGGCAATCGGGAAAGGTGGGCAAAACGTGCGGTTGGCGGCAAAACTGACCGGATGGAAGATAGACGTTCGCTCTCAATCAAATCCAGACGAACCATTAGGAGAGCACCGCCCGCAAGACGCGGATGTGGAAGAAGCCCAGAATCAAGACGAGCAAGAGAAAAAACAAGAAGATGTTGAGGAACACATTGAAACCCCAGACCAATCAAAAGACGACGATGAATGGAAAGAAGTTGCGCCCGAAACAAAAGAAGAAGATACCGATCAAGACAAATAAATAAAAATAAATACGTAACACTATAAAATATTTATTATGAATACGACATACATTACTATTTTTGTTCCTATTGTATTGGCGCTCGCATATAGCGCGTATTTGGTACGATGGCTAGGCAAGCAACATTCGGGAAGTGAAGCGATGCAGGAAATATCGCGCGCGATTTCCGAAGGGTCTCGGGCGTATCTGAACCGTCAGTACAAAGCGGTATCTGTTGTGGCGGCGCTTTTATTTGTGGGGATTTGGGCGCTTTTGGGATGGAAGGTGGCGCTCGGATTTTTGCTGGGAGGAGCGGTATCGGCGCTTACCGGATATATCGGGATGAATGTCGCGGTGCGCGCAAATTCAAAAACCACGCAGGCGGCGCACGGAGGACTTGGGCAAGCGCTTTCGCTCGCTTTTAAGGCCGGTTCGGTGACGGGACTTTTGGTCGCGGCGTTGGGGCTTTTAGTAGTCGCGGCATTTTATCTTCTTTTTAAAGATTTTCATGCGTTGGTTGGGCTTTCATTCGGCGCGAGTTTAATTTCGATTTTCGCGCGACTGGGTGGCGGGATTTTTACCAAAGCAGCTGATGTGGGGACTGATCTTGTGGGAAAAGTTGAGGCGGGAATTCCCGAGGACGATCCTCGTAATCCTGGCGTGATTGCCGACAATGTGGGAGATAATGTGGGTGATTGCGCGGGAATGGCCGCGGATCTTTTTGAAACATACGCGGTGACTCTTACCGCGGGGATTTTGTTGGGACTCTCGGTTGTGGGAACCTCAAATTCGGCGATCTTCCCATTGGTCATTGGGGCAATTTCTATTGTCGCTTCAATTATTGGAACATTCTTTGTCCGCTTGGGAAGGAAAGGATCAATCATGGGGGCGCTTTACAAAGGACTGATTGCTTCGCTTATTCTCTCTGGTGTCGGGTTCTATTTTGCTTCACGTGCATTTTTCGGGGCTGGGTCCACCAATATATTTTTTGCATCATTAGTTGGGCTTGTGGTTACCGCGTTGATGGTGGTGATAACCGATTACTATACCGCGAAAAAATTCAGGCCCGTGCGCAGTATTGCCGATGCATCGGTGTCGGGACACGGAACAAATATTATTATGGGACTTTCGGTGGGGATGGAGGCCACCATTCTTCCAATCTTAGTAATTATCGGGGCAATTTTGGGAAGCTATGCATTTGCCGGACTTTATGGAATTGCGATCGCTTCGGTGGCGATGCTTTCAGTTGCGGGGATTATTGTTTCTATTGATTCATTTGGACCGATTACCGACAACGCGGGAGGAATTGCGGAGATGACTAATCAACCAGAAGAGGTGCGCAAAGTTACCGACGCGCTCGACGCAGTGGGGAACACCACCAAAGCGGTGACAAAGGGATATGCTATCGCATCCGCAGGACTGGCCGCGCTTGTGCTCTTTTCAAGTTATGCGAGCGAAGTGGTGGGAGAAGCGGTCTTTGATATCAGCGAGCCGATTGTTTTAGCTGGACTTTTGATTGGGGCGGCCCTCCCTTATTTCTTTGGGGCGCTGACAATGCGTTCCGTGGGAAATGCCGCGACGCATGTGGTGGAAGAAATCAGACGACAGTTCAGAGAAATTAAAGGACTTTTGGAAGGAACGGCAAAACCGGAATACGGACACGCGGTAGACATTGTTACCAAAGCGGCGATTCGTGAAATGATCGCTCCTGCATTGGTGCCAGTGTTGGCGGTACTGGTGGTCGGATTCTTCTTTGGCGCAAAAGCGCTTGGAGGACTTTTGATGGGAACGATCATCTCCGGAGTTTTTATGGCAATATCCATGACTTCGGGGGGCGCCGCGTGGGATAATGCAAAAAAATATATTGAAGACGGGAAGCACGGTGGGAAAGGATCTGACGCGCACAAAGCTGCGGTAACCGGAGACACGGTAGGAGATCCTTACAAAGACACCACCGGGCCGGCAATCAACCCGTTGATAAAAGTTGTAAATGTGATTGCGTTGTTGATCGTGAAGTTCCTACACTAATTTTTTCGTCCAACACCATATATCAAACGGCTCAATTTAAAACTGAGCCGTTTGAAATGGCTTGGATATGCGCTATACTACAGAAGAATAAAAAACTCAAAAGAAGTAACAATCTTTACAATATATGGTTATCCCGATGGTAATTGAAAAATCGCAGTTTGGTGAGCGAGCATACGATATCTATTCGCGCCTGTTAAAAGAACGGATTATTTTTGTTGGTGGTCCGATTACCGACGAAGTAGCAAATGTGGTGATCGCGCAGTTGCTCCTTCTTAACCACGAAGACCCCAAGAAAGATATTCAGATGTACATTAACAGTCCGGGGGGGTCGGTAACGGCGGGATTGGCGATTTACGATACGATGCAACACGTCAAACCCTCGGTTTCTACTATTTGCGTGGGGATGGCCGCTTCTATGGGGGCGGTGCTCTTGGCATCGGGAGAAAAAGGAAAGCGATTTGCGCTTCCTAATTCCCAAATCATGCTTCATCAAGTCATGGGAGGAACCGAAGGGCAGGCAACCGAAATTGAAATTGCCGCGCGACAGATTTTGAAAATGAAAAAACAGCTCAACGATATTCTCGCAAAACATACTGGCCAAAAACTCCAAAAAATAGAGAAAGATACCGATCGTGATTTCTATCTTGATTCCGAGGAAGCAAAAACATACGGGATTATTGATAACATCATAAAAACGAGCATCAAGTGATAGGGTAAAAGGGTGGAGGGTTGAAGGGTAAAGATTAGGGGTATGTTAAAATCATACAAAGAGCTAGAAGTGTGGAAAAAAGGAGTTGAGCTGGCAGTAAAGGTATACAAGATTACCGAAGAATTCCCCAAAGAAGAGATGTATGGACTGGTGAGTCAGATGAGGCGAGCAGCTATTTCTGTGCCATCCAACATCGCCGAAGGATACAAGAGAAAAAATCTTGGTGAATATCTTCACTTTCTAAGTATCGCAGACGCATCACTTGCCGAATTGGAAACTCAAGTTGTTATAACAAAACAAACATATCCCAAAATTAATATGTGCCCTACAGACGATCTTATTCTTGAGGTAGAAAAAATGCTTTTTGTGATGATACGAAAATTAAAAGAAAAGGAATCATAATTTTATAACCCTTTAACCCTACTAACCTTAGCCCTATTTTTATGACTCGGATTGCATTATTTCAAACAAAAGGATGGGAGGCGGAATACGAAACAGAAAAACTCAAAGAAGCCGGAATTGATGTTGATTGTTATGAAGAGGGAATAGATAAGGCAAGTATAAAAGACCCCTTGTCGTATGAAGGAGTTTCGGTATTTGTGGGTCCATTGGTAAACAAAGAGAGTTTGGGAAAATTTTCAAATCTAAAATTAGTAACAACCAGGTCAACCGGATTTGATCATATTGATCTTGCCTACGCGCAAGAAAAAAACTTTGCACTTGGATATGTGCCTCACTATGGGGAAAATACCGTTGCAGAGTTTGCAATGGGGCTTATTCTTACCGTATCGCGCAAATTATATCTTGGTGTTGATCGTATAAAAGAAGATGAAGGGTTCTCGTTTGACGGGCTTGAAGGATTTGATTTAAAAGGAAAAACGCTTGGCGTAGTCGGGACGGGTCGTATTGGCGCGCACGTAATCAAAATGGCAAAGGGATTTGATATGCATATTGTTGCGCACGATGCATATCCAAACGAGGCGCTTGCAAAAGAGCATGGATTTTCATATATCCCGCTTGAAGAATTGCTCGCGACATCGGATGTAATTACTATCCACGTTCCTTATCTTCCCACTACACATCATCTTATTAACAAACAAAATATAGAGAAGATTAAAAAGGGGGCAATTCTTATTAACACTGCTCGGGGAGCGGTTGTTGAAACCGAAGCGCTCGTCATTGCGTTACAAAAAGGGATTCTGGGTGGCGCGGGACTCGATGTTTTAGAGGAAGAAGGAGTGCTCAAAGACGAACAGGGATTTTGGCTTCGAGACGCGGATGATGATGCCCCTGGGGTTAACCTGCGTACGGTACTTCAAGATAATATTCTTATTGATATGCCAAATGTCGTAGTGACGCCACATAATGCATTTAACACCAAAGAAGCAAAAACTCGAATTTTAGATGCAGATATAGAAAACATAACCGCGTTTTTCAAAGGCGGAGCTGCGCAGAATCCAATCCCCACAAAAAAGAACTAGCGAGAAAGGAGGTGAAAAAGCACAATCCCCAAAGCAACGGAAACGTTCAAGGATTCTTTGCCTGCGCCGGTGTTGCGCGGGTGTTTTTTCCCTTGAGAAAGAACTCCCCGCATGGGGATCTCTATGACTTTATCGCAGAGCGAGAGCGTCGTATTTTGGATTCCCTTTGTTTCATTTCCTACCACCAAGGCAATTTTATTTTTTCTTGGAGAAAACTTTGTATAAAGAAAAGAAGTTTCTGATTGCTCAATCGCAACGGTTTCAAATTCTTGTTGTTTTAGTTTTTCCAGTATTTGTTCTGTTGATGGGCCGTATTCCCAGGGGACATTTTTTTCTGCGCCAAGTGAAACCTTGATGAAGCGAGGCATAGGATCGCCGAACCGATCCAGAGGGGTAGGGGTAATGCCACAAAGATAAATTTTAAAAACACCCGCGGCGTCCGCGGTGCGGAAAATAGACCCGACATTATGTATGCTTCGTATGTTGTCCAATACAAGCGCGACTTCCATGCAAATCTATTGAAGGGCAAGTGTCGCCTTCTCTACTTCTTTGAGTAGTTTCTTGTCTTCCTCAAGGCGTATTTTCGCCGCATCCGCGCCGACTCCAAGTTTTTCTCCTTGGAAAGAATAAGTATTCCCAGAACGAGTAACGACGCCTTTTTTTATTGCGGCTCCCAGGACATCTGCCTCATATGAAATACCTTGGCCGTAAAAAATATCAAATTCCGCTATGCGAAACGGAGCGGCAACCTTATTCTTCACCACTTTTACCTTCGCGCGGTTTCCGATTACCTCCTCTCCTTTTTTAAGCTGAGCAATACGACGAATATCTAAACGAACCGAACAGTAGAACTTGAGTGCCCGTCCTCCTGGCGTCGTTTCGGGACTCCCCCACATAACACCTATCTGTGAACGTATCTGGTTAATAAAAAGAATAATGGTGTTAGATTTTGAGGCGATTGAAGTAAGCTTGCGCAACGCCTGAGACATAAGACGCGCCTGAAGTCCGATTTGCTGGTCTCCAATCTCTCCTTCTATCTCGGCGCGAGGAGTGAGCGCGGCGACAGAATCAACAACTACTAACGCGATAAGTCCGGAGCGGACTAAATTCTCCAATATTTGGAGCGCCTCTTCTCCGCTGTCGGGCTGGGAAATAAGTAATTCCTTTATGTTTACTCCAATTCGTTTTGCGTATTCAGGATCGAGCGCATGCTCGGCGTCAATAAACGCGCACTTCTCTCCATTCTTTTGCGCCTGGGCAATCGTGGAAAGGGCAAGGGTTGTTTTGCCAGACATCTCCGGCCCGAAGATCTCAACAATTCTCCCCCTAGGAAGTCCCCCTACGCCCAACGCCAGATCAAGAGAAAACGATCCGGTAGGAATAATTTCCACCTTCATCGCTTTGCGGTCTCCCAGCTTCATAATGGATCCTTCTCCAAACTTGCTTTGTAAACTTTCAATAAGGTCGTCTAATTCCTGTTTATCATCCTTCTTCTGTTTTTCTTTTGCCATATAAATGAGGTTAATAATTGATAAAAATATGATCGTATTACTTGGGGGCGAATCTTACACAAAGAAACGTCGAGAATATTGTATCACGTCATTTTATTGGAAGGAATTTTCCAGAAGGGAGGGAATGGACTCGGTTTCTTGAAGAAGATCGCTTGATTGAGGGATCGTGTCTATTTTTTGGTACACAATGGTGCGAGTGATGGAGGTTTCGCGTCCTAAAAATCGTTTTGCGACAATCTGATATACATTGCGACCCTCTTGCAAGGAGACCTCTTTTGAAAACGAGCCATCTTCTTGAACGGGGATTTCTTCGGCGTTAATAAGTAATTTATCATCGGATCGTTTGATGACGCCTCGGAGCATATATGAGTGCTCGGTGACGACAATTGTCTCCTGGGTTGGCGAGGTAAGTGTTAAGGAGGGTTTCCCAAAGAAATTTGCGATTTGAGGGGCGCTCCACGCCAATACGATAAGAATGGCGATGGTAATCAGGAGTCCTTTTGTGTTGGTTTTGCGTGTCGCATAACGATTTGTGGGGAGCATATCCTTGTCTCCCGACCGTTGTATTGACGATCCTTTTTCATATTCTTCCCAAAAAACGTCAGCATCTGCTTCTAGCACTTGGGCAATTTTTTTTATATATCCGCGCACATAAGGAGCCGAGGGGAGATTGTCGTTGTCCCCCTCTAAGAGGGCTTTAATATACGAAGGCGTTATTTCGGTTTCTTCTGCCAATCGTTGTAATGTAATGCCTTTTGAGCGCATTTGTTCGCGCACAAAATCTCCAAATCGTTGTATGGTTTCCATAGTTTTGTAGAATATTTGTGCCCTTATTTTATTCCTCTTGAGAAGATATGTAAACTTCCCGTGGTTTTGCGCCATCCGCCGGTCCCACAAGTCCGCGATCTTCCATAAGGTCAAGAAGTCGAGCCGCTCGCGCGTACCCAACCTTGAGTTTGCGTTGCAAAAAAGACGCTGACGCCTTCTTTGTTTGTTCTACCAACTCAATCGCCTCTTCAAGAAGTTCGTCCTCGCTATCTCCATCTTCAAATCCGTCAAAAATATTGGGTTGATGCGCCTCATGCTCTGACTGTTCAAATTCAACGCCCTCGTCATTGGTCGAGAGGTCTTTGTTTTGTTCTTTTATAAACTTCGTGACGGTTTGAATTTCTTCTTCGGAAATATATGCCCCTTGAAGACGTTTCGGTTTTGAGAATTCAGATGAAATAAAGAGAAGGTCTCCGCCTCCCAAAAGTTTTTCTGCGCCCGACGCGTCAAGGATGGTGCGCGAGTCAATTTGACTTGCCACTTGGAGCGCGACACGCCCCGTAAT
>Ga0210057_1004893_pt1 | contig 17477 bp, 14 predicted proteins | sample CryGeyCG2114_010_2_FD_183968 | JGI IMG/M metagenome (GOLD analysis project Ga0210057, IMG submission 183968) | Groundwater microbial communities from aquifer - Crystal Geyser CG10_big_fil_rev_8/21/14_0.10 (SPAdes) (version 2) | ecosystem: Environmental > Aquatic > Deep subsurface > Groundwater ...
CAGGCGGTTAAGGCAATTTTGGAGTTTAAAGGACCGGTCTATATGAGAACCGGCAGGAGCCCTGCGCCGGTAATTTTTGACAGTCAGTACAAGTTCAAAATAGGGAAGGCAAATATTGTTCGTGAAGGAAAAGATCTAACAATTGTAGCCTGTGGCGTAATGGTCGCAAGGGCTCTGGATGCAGCTAGTAAGCTACAAAAAGAGGGCATCTCTGCTGAGGTAATAAACGCATCTACTATAAAGCCCTTAGATGGAAAAACAATTATCCATTCTGTAAAAAAAACCAACGCTTTGGTAACCGCAGAAGATCACAATGTTATTGGGGGCCTGGGTAGTGCTGTCGCCGAAATACTAGCTAGAGAGTTTCCAACTCATCAGGAGTTCGTGGGCGTCAATGACACTTTTGGTGAATCGGGAGAGCCAAAAGAATTAGCAAAAAAATACAATATTTGGTCAAGCAATATAATACAGGCTTCAAAAAGAATAATAAAAAGAAAAATCAAAAATCGTTAACATGACTTTCTTATACGCTATATTCCACGGGAATTTACAATTCTCCTCTATTCCTAAAAATCAATATAAAACTGTTATAAATAATTGTTATTGGCCTCTTTTAAGAATTCTGGATGAAGATCCAAAACTGAGACTTGGGATTGAATTTAGCACCTTGACTCTTTTGGAAATAAAAAAAATAGATCCGGAATTTATTGAAAAAATTAAAAATTTGATCGAGAAAGGAAAACTGGAATTCATCGGATCGGCTTATACTCAATCTATCTTTCCTCTTATCCCCTACGAGATTAATCTTAAAAATTTGGAACTTGGAAAAAAATACTACAAAGAAATTTTAGGTTTTATTCCCAAGATATTTTATGTAAACGAGCAGACTTTTTCCGACGGGCTTGTTGATTTATATAAAAAGGCAGGCATTGGAAATATTGTCATTGATTATGATACCACCGCAGACAATGTGCGCTCGGATAAAAAATTGATTTATTCCCCTATTAAGATTAAAAGCCAAAGCGGGAGGGCAATAAATGTAATTTGGAACAGTTCTATAGCATTCCAAAAATTGCAAAGGTACATTTTTGATGAAATTTCTATTGATGATTACAAATCGTATTTATCAAGTCACTTGCATAATAAAGGCTCATTTTGCCTGTATGGTGGAGACTGGGAAGTATTTGGGTTTTCACCGAAGGGAATAAAAAGAAATTATAAAGATGATTTTAAAAGAATGGAAATGTTATTTGATAAATTTGCAAAAGATAAAAGCTTGGAATTTATTCTTCCCGGCAGATTGTTAGGCGGAAAAATAGCCAAACTTGAAACAAGTATTACCGACTTTGCCGACCCAATACTTTGTAAAAAACAGGAAAAATACAATGTATCACGCTGGGCGCTGGCCGGGAAAAATAGTGTTTTAAGAAATACTCAGTGTTTTAAGTTGTTCAAAGTTATTGACCATCTTAAAAATGAAGGTGTAGATAAAAAAATTATTGATAAATTGGAAAAAAATCTTGTTATTCTCTGGGGAAGTGATTATAGGACAAACACAACTAGTGATAAAAACGAAGAATACGAAAGTCTTTATACGAAAACTAAAAACAGTATCGCAAGATTTTTAAATGGGGGAAAAAGTACACCTTTAGAAATTAATAAGAAAGTCCATTATAAACAACTTGCAGAAGACGGAAAAATAGAAACTGACAGTGTACATTTGACGCTTGACTGGCGAAAAGGCGCAACAATTAAGGAATTGGTATTTCCTAAGATCTCTTCTAAAAAAATAGCCGGGCTGGTGCCACATGGCCATTTTCAAAACACTAAGCTTTCTCCGGATTGGTTTTCTGCTTATTGTGTAATTGAAGCGGAAAATGGCAAAAAATACACTGACCTTACGCCCACTAAAATTTTTGTAGATGATGAACCGAGTAGTAATAAAATTAAATTGAAATCTAAAATTGTGACGGAAATATGTTCTATTGAAAAAAAATATTTCGTTTATAAAAAGGAACCCAGAGTAGATTTAAAATATATTTTTGATTTTAAAAAAACCGTATTAAAATCTGCCCGAATCGGAAGTATCACCTTCGACCCTTTAAATTTTGACCTTAAAAACTTTTGGTATGAAACGGTAAACGGGGGAAATTTTAAAGAAAAGTACTATATGGGCAGGAAATCTATTTCTCAGGATGGGCTGATTTCCTTTAGAATCTCCAGCAGGGGTTGTCTTGGGGCTGCAGAGGGGTGGCTGGCAACAGGAGATAAGGATAAGGGCCTACTAGTGAGCTGGGATAGCAGCGAGATTGCGAGTTGTCCAATTATACATTTTGAAAATACGCCCCAAGGCTTATACGGACAAATTCATCATTCGTTTGCAGAATCGGATGAAACGGGTTTCCCAATTTATGAAGGCAAATATACTATTATTCTTAGTATAAAAGGCTTAAAAATTCCGTAAAAATATCAATATTATTTATTGAATGTCCTAATGAAGTCGACTGTAATATTTATCAGCCATGTAAAAGAGTTGGAGAAAGCTCTTAGAATTTGTGGAAAGAAAAAGTCTAAGGTAAAAATAATATCCTGTGATCCACTTTCAAACTTAGAAATGGAAAGCAGAAATATAAAATACACCGAAATTGGTGATTACTACCCTAAAAACAAAATTGATTTTAAGAATATTAAAAAAGACTTTCTGGAGGACACCTGGATAAATTTGGGGATAAACTACAAAAGTTATAACCTTTGTGAAAACACTTTATTTTCTTTTTCTAATTATCTCGCGGAGGTCGAACATAGTTTGTTAGTTGCAAAAAATATTATTAAGCGGGAAAAACCATCAAAAATTATTATTTCCGAGAAATGGAGCGAGCTTCCATATAGACGATATCAAACGGAAATTTTTAATATGGAAAATATATCACTGCTCAATCTTGCAAGAGACAAAGATATCGACGTGGATATTACGGATTCCTCGATAATTCAAAAAATTAAAAGGGTTAGATTTTTATTCGGATTGTTTTTATTAGCCTTTAATTTAAAAAACATATTTGTAAGTTTGCCGGCAAAAAAAGAACAAACCAAAAAAATTGTTTTTTTGGGCAATTTTTACCAACTGAAAAATTTAAGAAACCTGTTAGTAAAACTAAAAAATACATTTGAATTTACAATTATCGGAAAAATAAATAAAAATGAAAGTGTCTTATTTTCCAAATTAAAATTAAATTTTATAAACATTCAAGAAAATAATTATGGAATAGCAGATTCTTTAAGGTTAATTTTCTCCCGTTTTTATTACCTTTTTTTATGGTTTATGCTTAAAAATAAAATCAAGAGAAAATTTCCTTTATTATATTGGCGTTTGATGGAAGACAAAATCTTTTATCATTTTATTTACGAATTTCCAATAATGCGGGTGAATATTCCTTCCTTTGAAAATCTTTTACAAGACTGTGACTATCTAATTACTACTGCGACGTCTGATAACTTAAGCCACACTATTGCATCAGTTGCTAAAAAAGGTGATGCAAAAATTATTGAGCTCCAACATGGAATACTACTTACCGATATTGACAAAAAATTCCGTCTTAACGATTATTATGTCCTCTGGGGAGAAAAAGTAAGAGAAGTATTCAACAAGGAACAAAATTATGTTCCTTGTCTAGGTTTTCCCTATTTCGATAAATACCCCACAAAAGCTCATATTTCAAATTTAAAAAAAATAAAAAGACTACTAATACTCTCGGTTTTTATAACCGGTATGGGAAGGCGTTTTGTAACCGATAGTTCTTATTTGTGGCTAAGTTCACTCTTTAGTGAAGTTTCTAAAATTTTCTCCATAAAGGAGGTAATTTTTCGTACACATCCATCCAGCAAAGCACCCTGGGTAAAAGAACTAGCAAAAAAATATAAAATTAATTTAATTTATGATGAGGGGAAACTGGATCTCTCTGAAACAATTAGGAGTTCTGACGCCGTTGTTGCTAATCCTACTACTGCTCTAATAGATGCAATGTTTTTTGCAAAACCAATTCTATATTATAACTTTGCAAATGAATCTATATTCCCGTTCTCAAAAACATATTTAATTTCGAGTAAAGCGGTATTACCTCTCAGAAATAGTATGTCGATAAATAAGACTATTAGTTCATTAACTGATAAAAAAGTTTATAATTCATTGCTCAGTGGACAAAAAAGTTTTTTAAAGAATTACTGCGGAATTTCAACAAAAGAATCTTCCGAAAGACTCGCTCAGTATCTGAAAAAGATTACAAGTGTTTAACATCGTTAATAAACTTTAAAAAGTTTTTAATATCCGTCTCCCGTTTAATAATTATACTTTCGAGCTTTTTTGCCATAGTTGACCATTTTTTTATTTTTTGCGGATTTTTCAGGGCTAATACTATCTGCTTTGCCAAAACATCATCATTCGTGACAATCTGTGCCCCCGCTTTTTTTTGGACAATATATTTGCTTATAATATCCGAACCGCTGGTAAGAACAGGTATACCTGCATTAAGTAGGGTAAGAAGCCGGAACCTATAAGAATAAAAATCCTCGCCGGTTTTTGCCGGTATATGAACAGCTACAATAACATCTTCTAAGTATTTACTTAACTTTGCTGGTTTCTGCCAGGAAATTATTCCCACTTTCTCTTTTAAGCCGAGATTTTTTATTAAACTTAACGATTTTTCATAATAACCGTAATATCCGGTTCCTTTCTGGAATCCACCGATGATTTTAAAATTTATGGAAGGATTTTTTGTAAAGATGTATGGTAGTGCTTTAAAAAGTGGTATGGGATTTATCCATGGATATATTCCTCCAAACCATAATAGACTTTTTCCTTTCTTTTTTTTAACTTTAACAACAGGAGCATTGGTAGGGACAATAGAAAACTGTATTTTGCTCTTTTTTATCCCCCACTCCATAATTTGACGGGCCCAATATTCTTTTTGTCTATGATTGGCAAACAGAAAATGGTCGGCCTGACTAACAATATTTTTCACTACTTGTCTTTGTTTCAATAAATTATATTTGTTAAGAAAATAATTTTTGGCCCTAATCGCTTTCTTTTCCAAAAGAATAGGAGTGTAAAGATCCAAAATAAAAATATTGTTAGCCCTATTTTTAAGAAAATCTGATGTAATTGAATCTTTTTTAGTTGAAATAAGTGCATAAACAAATTCGTAACTTTCTAAATTATCTGGAAGTTTTTGGAAAATATCCGCTTTTAAATTAAATTTTTTAAAAAATTCGCTCATCCCCTTAATCCTTATGGTTATTCCTGTTTCTTTGGTTCTGATTTCAGGCGACAGCATTAAGATTTTTCTTGTGTGCATTTTAGTGATATCTTTCTTTTTTATTACTTTTTTAAAATGAAAAAATGATGTTTGGGATTTTCCAAAGGATAATAATCTTTTATGATTTTAAAGCCAGTTTTTGTAATCGCTTTTTTTACTACCTCAAGGGAATATCCCTTTTTGCCGACCTCCCAATAATGTTCCCCGTCAAAGGTATGTTGTTCTTTTGAAGTGTTGATTTTTATCATCTTCTCAATTTTCGGAACGAATGGAATTATTTTTATGCCTAAATAAATGTGTGTCAAACTATCGTGAGGTATGGTGACTACGGCATAATGCTTTGTTACTCTTCTTATTTCCGATAAAGCACGCATAAAATCCTTAAAAGGTAGATGCTCTAATACTTCCGCGCAAAGTATGGTTCCAAACGAATTATTTTTGAAGGGTAAGTCTAAAACATCCGCGTTCACATCCGGTTTGAGAGAACTATCAAAATCAGCAGTAGTTACCGCTAAACCTATTTTTTTTAAATAATCCGAAACCGTTTTGTTACCGATACCTATTTCTAGGATTGGAGACTTTTTTAATTTCAGCACTTCATTAATCTGATGCCAGTAACTTATCCATCTTGATTTTGAATCATAACGCAAATCAAAGTAGTGCTTTTTGGCTACCTGAATTTTTGTTTTTACCATTTAAAGTTTATTTAGATAAAATGCCAAATTTTTTGCAAAAATTTCGGTTGTGAATTTTTGTGCTGTTATTTTTGCATTATTACTTAAACTAATCCTAAGTTTTTGATCCTTGGCCAGTTTGGATATTTTGGCTTTCAAATCTCGCAAACTACCGGCCTTATAATATAAACAATCTTCCCCGTCACAAAGCTTAAAAACATCCTTAATCGCGGGTATTGAGGCGGTAATCAACGGTTTAGCTGCCGCAATAGAATCGAGCACGGATAGCTGGCCTGCAGCTCTTTTAACCGATTTTAGCGGGATAACAACAATATCGGCAGCCGACATTTTTTCTTTCAGGTCCTTGGCGGGCAGATCAATGAGGACGGAAACATTTTGGGGAATTTTTAAACCTTCTAAATTCCGGTTGCTTGCAACCACTTCGGAATTAAAATTTAAGCCGTTGATGCTTTCAAAAAATAATTTATAATCCCTGTCACTGTCCCTTCCAAAAGCCAGTATTTTTAATGTTTTATTTTTTGGCTCCTTCATATTTTGATAGTAAATAAAGTCGGTACCGGGTGACATGAGAACAACATTCTTGTTTAAAATTTTCAACAATTTTTCTTCTTGTGGAGAATAGCAGACAATTAGATCTGCTACTTTTAATAAATTTTTATAAAATGTTTTGAGCATTTTGTTGTAATCCTTAATACGCAGTACTAAATCTACGCTTATATAAATTACTTTTGGTTTTAGTAATCCGATTTTTTTTAACATCAACAAAGGTAATCCTGATGTATCCATAGTTGAAATTATGTAGTCGTATTTATTCAGTTTTGGCATTAATGTTAATGTCTGACCTAAATTGAAACCTACTCCTGTCGTTTTCCCGGCTATCAGGTTGATAAGATAGGATAACCATCGTAAGGGATTAACCATGTAAAACCCCGTGTCGAAGAAATCCGCCCTATAACCGAATTTTTTTAAGTGATTTAACCCGTACAGGATAGTATCGGGACCTTTTTTGTCTTTCCAGTCATCGTAGATTTTTTTTCTTGGAGTTTTATAAAGAAACAGAACCTTTTTCATTAATATTTCTTTGCGATGACAAAAAAACCTGTCGTATAACGTTTCCAAAACGGGTTTAAAGACGAATTTGACTCCCAAATCACTAGGAGATCCAGTAAAGGATATATTAAAAGGTAGGAAATATATCTTAATGGAAAAATTGTTCTGTGTATCCAGTCCCTTGTCAGTTCAGCCCAGACCGTAAAAAAATAACCCTGATACTTAAATTTAATTATTTTAAAATGATGTCGTTTTAAAGCTTCCTTTATTTTGTACTCAGTAAAACGCTGACTGTCATGCTGATCGTTGTCATAAGGACTCATATACGGAAAACTGAGGATTATTATTCCACCTTTTTTTAAGACTCGTGAGCATTCGTTAAAACCGTATTCGGGCTCTTCTACATATCCAAATAGGTCGGTGGCTTTTATAGTATCAATGGACCTATTTTTAAACGGCAATTTTTCCACCGGGGCTACAATATCAGGTTTCAATTTCGGGTCAATATCTACTACTGTCCATTGCTTTTCCTTTACAAGTTGGAACTTACCTCTTTCTCTGCCTGCCCCAACATCGATAACTTTACCTTTGAAATATTTCAAGGAATCGAAAAGAAAATTATCTAATTTTTTTCTATGATAACTTGCAAATAACCAGTATTTAATTTCCTCAAACATAAGCCGTTTTTTTTAAAAAATTTATTTCCTTCTGCATAATCTTTTTAATGTCAAAACTTTTCTCTATCTCTTTCCTGGCGTTTTGTGCAATTGTCTCTCTTAATCTTGTATTTTCCACTAATTTTTCCAAGGCATATGCGATACTTTTCGGATCTGATCGGCAAAATATCCCTGTTCGGCTATTTTTTACAATATTCCTTGCAAAGCTTTCATTTACGACTACTGGAAGTCCCGTTGCTTGTGCTTCCAGCATAACTTTTGGGCTTCCTTCCGCAAGTGAAGCAAGGACAAAAATATCTGCCCGGTAATAATAGTCCAAAAGTCTTTTATTTTCGATGAAAGGCAGAAATACAACTTTTGAGGCTAGACTTTTTGCTAATTTTTTGAGTTTTGCTTTTTGGGATCCCTCTCCTATTATTAACACTTCGATATGTCCCTTATTCAGCTGTTTTACGGCCAGTAGAAAGTTCTCAAGGTTTTTTTGCTTCTCCAATCTTCCCACATACAAAAGCCTTGTAATTTTACTACTTTTTCTCCCCTTAAACTTAAACAAACTCAGATCTACCCCGTTTGGTAGGTAGATTGTATTTTTATTAACTCTTTTCACTCTCCTTGTTAAAACCGGGTTCGCGGCAATAACGCCGTCTGCCAACCTTATTGCTGCTTTCTCCCATAGATTCAGGATTAAAGCAGTGAGCATATCCCCTTTTATTTTTGAAAATTCAGCATGGTCGTAGGCGTGGTTAAAAACAAACTTTTTGCCAAATATTATTTTTGAAACTATGCAGGGAATTGTTGAGGTAAGTTGCGAGCCTCTCAAAATGTCTGCTTCTTTTATTTTTTTTGTGTGGATAAACGGCATTAGAAATGTGTAAATAAATCGATGAATGTTTTTTGCATTTCCTAATAAAGTGACTTTTTTGGGAAATATTCGCGACTCTTTTATGTAAGAAAATAAAGTAATTTTGTCAAAACTTTTAATGTAGTGTGACAATTCCGCTTGCTCAAAACGTTTGCCCTGTCCTGTCCTCTCCAATTCTTTAAACCCGCTACCTATTGGGAAAAAAAACGCAATATTCATTTCAGTAATGAATGATAAAGGTGAATATGCTGATTGACGGGATTGGTTAAAAATTTTTTCTTAAGTGCAGGTAGTTTACTTTTAAGGTTTTTTTTGAATTTAGGCAGCTCACTTAGCGCATTTTCGATTGCGTTAGCCAGTTTTTTGCTATCCGGATCAGTTATTATCCCTGTAACTCCATTTTGGACAATTTCCGCTAGGCCGCCCTTATTGGTTGCAACCACCGGTGTACCATTAGATAGTGACTCAAGGGCGACTCTACCAAAAGGCTCTTCCCACCTGGACGGAACTATTGTTAGGAGAGACTCTTGATAAATTTTTGAAAGGTCATGATGAGGAACCTTTGGGTTAATTTCAATATTTTTTGATGAATCCTTTTGTAAAAAATGATCATTAACCTGTCCAATTAATTTATATTTTAGTTTGGGAAAATTTTTTTCAAGTATTTTAGCTGCCCCCATTAACAGGTCTATCCCCTTACCTAACGATTGCTTGCCAACAAATAAAATATACTTTCCATTTTTTTTCGTTAATTTTCTACTTGGAAATTCGGCAATGTTATATATTACCGAAATGTTCTTAAAACCGTTGTTTTCGTAAATTAGCTTTTGTTTCTGACTTATGCATATCACATGATCTGCCCATGTTATGAAATATGAATAAATGCCTGAAATAATTCTTCCCCTAAAAAGTAGTAATAGTTTAAAGGGAAATAAAAGAGATTTATTGCCTGTTGAATAATTTTTCAAAAAGTAAGAAACTTCATTTTTCCAAAAGTACGAAGCGCTACATCTTTTATAATTTCTCTTTTCATTAATGCAAAAACCCAGATTACATAGGACTTGATAATCACGTAATGTAACTACAAAAGGGATATTTAAAACTTTTGCGGCAACAGCACCCGCTGACAGTAAGTATTTTTCATGAATGTGAAGTAAATCAATCTTCTCTTTTTTACAAATTATAATGATAGCAATAGTCCTGTAAATGTTAAGCAAGAAGGATGTATGCCAAAACGGCGTTAGCGGCTTGGTTTTGACTTTTTTGGGAAACGGGTATCTGAGAATTTTAAATCCTGCCACTTTTTCTGATTTTTTTGCTCCAAAATTGGGCGCAATTATACTTACTTCAACCTTTTTTTTTGAAAGTTCTTTTGCCAAAAGAAAAGTGCTAATTTCGGATCCGCCAAATTCAAACGGATAAAGATATTCAGATAAAAAGCCTATTTTCATTTTCCTACTTTGCGGGCTTCTATTAGTAATATATAGGAATCTATCTTGTATAACATTTCCTGTATAAAAAAATTCGGTTCTTTCTCCGATTCCAAGATTGATTTTCTATGTTTAGCTATTTTTTTATTTTTAACAGGAGTCGCTTCTACTCTTCTGACTACAGTTTTACTAAGCAATTTCCATATTAACGGAAAGTCTCTTTTGACTGCACTTAAGAAGTCATAGTGTACGGTTCTGGTTACTTTAAAACCAGACTTTTCTATTTTTTTTACAATTTCACCCTCGGAATAAAGGTACTGATAAAAGATACCGTCTTTTTTTTTTGCTATCCCTAGATTTATAAATCTAGGGAGATTAAGGTAAGGAATCGTTAAAAATAAGAGTCCATCTCCCTTTAATACTCTATGCGCTTCAGATAGTACCTTTTCAGGTCCACTTTCAAAATGCTCAATTACTCCAAATGATAGATAAACACTGAACTTTTCATTTTTAAATGGAAGCTCCTCCACATCTCCAAAGGAAATATCAAGATCAGGTTCAAGTTTATGAATCCTTTCAATTGTATTTTTTGCTATATCGACTCCGGTTACTTTGTAATCTTGACTTTTTAGCCTATAGACCCATTGCCCAAACCCACACCCTGCTTCCAATATTGAGTCAGACTTATTAATCAATTTTTTTAAACGCCAGTAAATGGGGTTAACAGTCAGCTGATTTACTAATTTTTCAAAGGAGGTTTTATTCCATATGTCGTCCCAAAGTTCTCCTTGGAATGAATCAGTTTTTTTATTGTTTAAAATTAAATATTGGGCTATTTTCATTTTTTAACTGCAACAATATTAAAGCCGTCCGCTTCTTCCGGATTATTTTTTGGATAATTTCGCCTTATCTCTCTTAAATTTTTATAAAGAGATAAGGAAATACCTCCTACCATGTCTATAAAACCGGCAAGCGGTGTATCCCACATACCCAATTCAATGCTTTGAATTTCAAAACTTTTCTTTTTTAATAAACTTTCTATTTGGCCCTTTGTGAATTCAATTTTATGGTCGGGATCCGTGTAATAAAAAAGGCCGTATTTTTTCTGAAGATTTTTCCAGGAGGTTGCTACATTGGGAACGGTAATAATAAGGCGGCCGCTTTTTTTTAAAACGCGGTTTATTTCCAAGAGCGCTTGGTTTCTCTTATATAAATGCTCTAAAACATCAATGAAAACTACACAATCAAAGGTTTCGGATGTAAATGGTAATTTCTTTTCCCCGTCGTGTTTTAAAAACTTGACGTTTTTGATTGCTTTTCTTCTGGCTTCTTTCCTGGCTAATCCAAGGGTTTTTTCATCGAGATCAAAGCCAATAATATATTTACATCTCATGGCAATTTTTAATGTATGCTGACCGTTACCGCAACCATAATCCAGTACTTTGTCTTTGGTGTTTATGTGCTCTATGTACCATGGCACTGTCTTTAAAAGATGCTTCGGATGAATATTTTCAGGGTGTTTGCCTGTGATTTTAACTAAACGCATTCCAACAAGTGCCAAAAGTCTGTGCTTTTGCAAAACTTGAACTACTAATTTCATCTATTAAAAAAGGTAATTATCGGCTTTTTGAGAGTAACAGGAAAAAAAGATGAAATAATCGGTTTAACTAAATAAACAGTCTGCCATAGTTTGAGGTCTCCGTTTTTAACGGCTTTTATCCTTGCCTGAAGGGCGAATTTTAATTGTTTATCCATTTTAGACCATGAAGTTGTTTTGGAATGCCTGCGTAAGAAAATTAACGGTTTTTTGATATTTTCAACTTTAAAGCGGCTTGCAAGCCTGAGCATTAAATCATAATCCTGGGCAAACAAGAAACTTTCATCATAAAGACCTATTTCTACTATCGCTTCTTTCCTAATCACGATCGAAGCGTGAATAAAGGGATTATAGCTTGGAAGGGCTCTTTTTATTTCCTGATTGCTTTGCGGCATATTAACTACTCCGGAAATTTTGTTGTTCTCGTCAATCAATTTCGCGGAAGACCCAACAGCAGCTATCTTAGGATTCTTTTCAAGAAAATTTATTTGAACTTGAAGCCGTTTTTTGTCCGAAATGTCATCTGCATCCATTCTGGCAATATACTCTCCCCTGCTTTTTCGGATGGCTTTATTTAATGATTTAGTTAAACCGATTTTTTTAGTGTTTGTTATTATTCTTATTCGGTGATCTTTAAGACCTTTTAGGTATTTTCCGCTTTCATCGCTTGATGCATCGTTTACAACGATAAACTCTAAGTCCTCAAAAGCCTGATCCAGGATGCTCTTTAGGGCACTTCGGAGGTATGGCATGCCGTTATGAACTGCCAATACAACGCTTATTTTTGGAGTACTCATTTTATGATGTCTTTACAAAAAAGGATATTTTTCTTTGCTGTTATATCCCACGTAAATTCTTTTAAAACCCTCTGTCGGGACGCTAAAGACATTCTATGACGTAAATTAGGACTCTTTTTTAGCTTAATTATTTTTTCTTTAAAATCACTTATGCTTTCTGGCTTTACGAGAAAGCCGTTAACGCCATGAGTTACTGCTTCCGGAAAGGCTCCGGATTTGGGTAGGATTAGTGGTAAACCGGCGGACATCGCTTCCAAAACAGCCAGGACAAACCCCTCATTTTGAGATGGGAACGCAAATACATCCGAAATTGAGTAATGTGCCAGCTTTTCCTTTCCAAAAAGAATTCCGGGAAAAATAACTCTGTTTTCTACATTTAATTTTCTTGCCATTTCCAGCAAATTGTTCTTTTCGGATCCGTCACCGACTAAGACTAAAACAAAGTTTTCTGGTAAATTTTTCAGCAACTTAATTAGAAAATGTGGATTTTTTCTCTTAATGAATCTTCCGAGAAATGTGATTACAAACTTTCCATTTATCTTATATTTATCCAAAAGTCTTTTATCCTTTTGTATCGGTTTGATTTGTTTTTGATCAACCCCAGTATAAATCACTTTAATTTTTTTCTCCAAACCAGGGAACTTCTTGATAAGTCTATTTTTCAGAAAATGACTATCTGCAATAATAAGATCTGAAATGCTAAATAGTATCTTGTTTAGAAGGGTCACAAAAAATCCCTTATGATCAAGGTGATAATGAGAAATTACTTTGACCTTTGGATTAAGCAATTTAAACAGTATTACCGCGGGGGCTATAAAGTGGCTGTGGACTCTAAGGATCGGGAACTTGATCTCTTTATATTTGCGAAACAGGTAGGGCAAGACAAATATGTTAAAAAGATAAGGCGGTACCATGTGTTTGGCGGGGGCATATTCGACTTCTAAATTTTTGTTTTTTTTATATATGCGGCTTTTGGGGAGATAAACATAAATATTTGCTCCGAAATTTGCCATTCTTTCCAGGACTTCTCTATCGTAAACTTCTCCGCCGAGTGTTGAATCCGGTGAAATTCCCAACTGTGGAGAACAAATAATTAATTCACCCTTAGCCATAAGTTTTTTAATTTTCCTTTTATGTTCTCCCGGATCTCAAATAACACAAAAGCCGGTGATAATTTTGCATTAACGGAAACCGGGAAGTGGAATTTCCTAGACGCATCAATCAATCTTTTTTCCGAAAACTTTACCTTGCTATTAAGTGACACTTTTCCATTTTTTATAGAATAAGGTTTTTTTATTATGTCGAATTTTAACCTTTCCGACCCCAATCCCTCAATGGAGTGGAGTGATGTTATTGAAGCCGCAAAAACAAGTTGGGCATGTGTTGCAATGCCAAGTTCTTCACTACAACCAATAACAATTTGCCCACCCCATTTTTCGATTTCTTTTTGATACTTTCTGCAAGCTGTTATTCCTCCAAGCCTGGAAAACTTTAGGTTAAACATCTTGAATCCGTTTTTAAGATATTTTTTTAAATCATCCAAACTCAAAACCGATTCATCAAGTATGATTCCGCTTTTATCTTCCAATTTCATTATGTCGTTTTCTTTTAGCGGTTCTTCGATTTCGTTTATTTTTAATTTACGGAGGACTAATCTAAATTTTGAAAAATCCTTTAGACTGAAAGCCCGATTCGCGTCTGTGCGTACCTCACCACGAAAATTATTTAGAACTTGATTTATATTTTGCCAATTATTAATTGTTTCCTGTTCAATTTTTATCTTTAAATGTCTCGTCCCATGCTTATTTATTTCTGATAAGTGCTCTCGATTTAAATTATCTAAAAACATTTCTTCGGTAATAAAAAGTTTGTTTTTTGTAGCTTTCAATAATTGATGCAGGGACATATTTTTCACTTTTGCTTCAAGATCCCAAAGAGCTAAATCGAAAGCGCTAGTAATGCCTGGGTTTATATGTGCAAGCTCTTTGAATATTTCGTTTCTGGCAGACTCTAGGCTGATAAATTTATTATCTTCTATGAAAGGCTTAAATATTTCCTTATAAAGGAAAATCGCGTTAAGTGACGTTCCCCTATAGAGAACTCCTTCTCCTATTCCTTCTTTACTTCCATTTGAAATAGTTACTACTACATGACGAGAGAGATTGATATTAAGATTCGAAATACTCCTTCCGAAAGGAACAGAAAAAAAGTAAATATTTTTGACTTTCAATTTCATGTAAATTAAGGCAGAATTAATCCCGCATTAAGGATTTAAACAATAAAATAGGCGTCATTATCAGCAACAACGGAACATAAGCCGCGCCCCAATAATCATCGAATGGAATAGAACCGATTTTGATAAGAGAAATAGCAAAAACAAAAACCGGAATAACTAAAATACTTAATGTGAAACTAAGCTCTTTTTTTATCAACAAAAAAGCAGTAGAAATTAAGCTCAAAATCAGAAGAAGAGAAAAAGGTCTAATTCTAAAAAATAAGTATTCCCAGGATCCATATGAAAGCGTTTGCCGCAGGAAAAATGGCCCCGGGGGGTGGCTTGTTGGGGTAAGCCCTGAAAGTCCCTGATGAGTATAATTGTTAATTTTTAAGAAATGAAAAATTAGATAAATCCCCAGTGAAGCAGAAATTAAGATTGTCATATAAAATACTTTTTTTGATTTATGTAAAAAACTTAAAAGACCAATAGTAGCAATGTAAATCATGAAAGTTTCTTTAAAAAAGACTGCTAAAGTTAAAAAAATAAAACTTAAAAGATATTTACTCTTCAAAACAAAATAAATGCCAATAACTACAAATGTGACTCCCCACCACTCCATTTCTAAGAAGGCCAAATCTCTGGCCGCAAAATGAAGATATGGAAGAAGTAAATACGGACTCAATATTGCCAGATTTAGAGGAAGAAAGATTCTTGCTATTTTATAGGTAAATATCAACATTAATGTTGAAAGGAAAAGAAAGCCAAAATATATTGAAATTCCGGTTCTGCCCGGAAGAAGATCCCAAAAATAGGCATATGTTGGAAGTCGCCAATACCAAGACTTTTGAGGAATAGTATCGGCACGACCATCTTCTATATGTGCTTTAACTTCTGCAGAATAATAATTAAAATTTTGACCGATTAAATAATAGACTTTTAAGAATGATAGATGATCCGTAAAATAAGATTCTGCTTGTGGTTCTTTCTCGATTAATGGTCTTAAATTCGCAGAGTTAAAATAAGAGGAAACAAGAAAGAATAATATAATGTGTACTAGTAAAATGTATGGAAGTTTTTCAAAAACTTTCCTAAATAAAAATGTGTACATTTGTGATAGTAGAATCATTACAGTTACAAGTACATAAGTCCCTTTTCCGGATAATGATGCACTTAAAATTGCTAATATAATCGCCGAGAAAAATATTACAAGATTATTCGCTGAAAAATGTTTCAATAAAAAATACCCTAAAAGCACTCCGAAAATAAAGAAATGTGACAAATCGAATGGTCCATAAGGCTTTAATAAGCCGATAAGTAAGAAGCCAGCGATTAAAATAAATTTTAAAATTGATAAATATTTATTTTGTTTGTTAATCTGCAATCTTTTTGACATATATATTTCCGAAATTTTGAGTGTAATTATCCAACTCTTCGGAGGATAGCATGAATTTTATGTTTTTTTCATTGTTCCACTTTTCAACATAATGGATGTTTTTGTAATTAATATTGTACTTTTTTGAAAAATAATAAAAGAGATAATCAAATGCTTCACTATTTGTTCCTTGAAATTTTATATTGAAATTATCGGCAGGAGCATTATTCAAAATATACTCCACTGCCTGTTTTTGGCTGCTCCAACTCACATCCGGCTGAAAAGTAATTGATCTATTAATGTTGAACAATAGAAAAGCAATAATTATGGGGGCTATCAAATAATAACGGCGTTTAGCTAGAAACAAAAGTTTTTCCAGCAAGAAACTTATTATAAATATAGATATTGGCATTAAGTAAAATAAATAGTAATCGGTTTTGTAATACCGATTTTGGACTAGTGGAAAAGAAATGATTCCAAATATCCAAAGTCCAATTAAAGATAACGCTACCGGCATATCATTTTTATCAGAACTATTTAATTTCTTAATCAATACTAGAAGTGCTGTGAAATTTAGAAGAAATGCAATAATGACACTTTGGTAATTGAGGGGATAATAAATTATATCTAAAAATATTTCTGATAAAGCTTGGAGGCCTCTGCTAAAAATTGATGGCCCAGAGGAACTAATTATTCCCTGGCTATCTTTTACTAACAGCAATATTCCTCGTGAATTATAAAAATTATGCCTCAATTCAAAAATGATCAAGGGTACAAGCGGTAATAATAAACCAGCTAAAAATAATAAATATTTTACATATACTTTTTGTTTTTTAAACCTTAAGTAGAGAAATAATAATCCAACAATTAGTAAAGCTATGGCTTGAAAGTGAAAGTTTAACGCAAGACCAATTATCAGACCTAATGAAAATATTAATAAATGTCTAGTTCGGTTTTTGTTTGCACGAGTAATTTTAAGCATTAAAATTAGAAACAGACTTGTAAAAAAAATGATCGTACCTACCACCCAAATGAAGCGATCCGTTCTTTGCATAAAAAATGAGGTAGAGTAAATTAGACCAGAAAATGCTCCAACTAGTTTACTGTGAAATTTTGTACCAAAGTAAAATAACAAAAGAGATGTAACTCCACTTAATATAATTAATGAAATTTCGATACTTAACGGATTTCCTCCGGACATCATAAGAGGTAATGAAAATATATATAGAGCTAACGGAGGATAGTGTATATGATGGAGATAGCTCACAGCCTCTATCCCTATTAATCTAATTTTGTGATCGTACAAAATTTCCTTAACCGGCCATAGTTTGTAATTATATTCTGCACTAAAACTGAATTTGTCTTCAATCTGATAAATCCTGAGGAATATAGTCAATAAAAATAGAAATACAGAGAAGACAACTAGCTTAGGTTTCATTAAATAGATTATTGTATGCAGCCAGTGTTTTA
>Ga0210057_1004898_pt1 | contig 17470 bp, 31 predicted proteins | sample CryGeyCG2114_010_2_FD_183968 | JGI IMG/M metagenome (GOLD analysis project Ga0210057, IMG submission 183968) | Groundwater microbial communities from aquifer - Crystal Geyser CG10_big_fil_rev_8/21/14_0.10 (SPAdes) (version 2) | ecosystem: Environmental > Aquatic > Deep subsurface > Groundwater ...
AAAAAGGCAATAAGGACTATAAGCGTCCATTTCAATTTTGTATTAAATCCGAGTTTTCTTTCGTCAGGCTTTCTAACTTCAGGGATAAAACTGAATATGCCTCGCAAATCTGCCATGAATAAGAGTGTGTAATTTGGTTTTTAAAAGTTGTTGAAAGAGAAAATTAATAAGTGGTAAATGCTACTCTCTAGTATGCAAAAGAAAATTTTAGACTTCTATAAAGAATTTTCTGTATACACTAATCCTGGCTTATATGAAAAAGTATTGAAGGGCTTACCAAATAAAGTGGAGGAAATTGGAAGCCTTATCAGAGCAAATATCATTCACAGGACCACTCTTGCAGCAGGAAACACTGGTATAAATAAGGACAAGAGATTTGGGAATATGGGTAAAATACCCTGGCATAGGCAACCAGAAGATGATATCTTAGTCACTTCTTCTGCAATATTAGCAGAATTATATCGTAGAGATAAAAGAGGTTTTGTTAAAGATAGAAAAGAAAAAGATAAATTAGTGGTGACTTGTAGGTTTGTCTCTATTCTTGTAGCGTCGATTTTAAAATCAAAAAGGATTCCTTGCAGGGTAAGGGCAGGCCATGCGTCTTATTTTGACATGGGAAAACTAGGCAAAGTAAGCACGGACCATTGGATAAATCAATATTGGAATGATAAGGAAAAAAGATGGATAACTGTTGATGTTGACGGTAGTTGGAGCCTAAACGAAAAATTCGATTCTTATGATTTACCAGAGGGCAAATTTGATTTCGCGGCCGATGCATGGTTATCTATTAGAAATAAAAGAATAAATCCTGATTATTTTTACAACGCTTGTGGGTTAAAGGGGGCTGTGGTGGTTTTATGGTCCCTCTTTTACGATTTCCATTGCTTGATGAATGACGAGATTATTTATTCTTACGGTCCAAGCAACGGTTTTGGAAATCCTGCCAAATTCTCTAAATTGTCTGAAAAAGAATTAAAATCTCTCGATGAACTTGCCAAACTTATGAAATATCCTGATGAAAATTTTGATGAACTCCAAAAAATATGGGACACTAAAAAAGAATTTAGATTATCTGCCGGAGGACTCCTATAGAATTACGCTTATTCTTCAACAACTTTCTTCTCAGATTTCTTTGGAAGCAAAATTTCTCCGCCAGCCTTTTTAACGACGTCTATCGCTGATTTAGAAGCTTCCATGGCCGTAATGAAAAGTTTGTTTTGCACTTTGTAAGATTTTGATTTGTTAAGAATCTTGTATTCTTTAAGGTCAAGTTCATATCCTTTTGCTGTCTTCTCTGCCAAGCCTCTGGAAACAAAACTTTCAAGTCTCAACTCAATATCCTGAAGATTGATCCTCTGTCTCGTGTCTCTCTTTGTACCTCTACTGGTAACTCCTTGTTTTCCAAAATAACTATGCCCATAAAGTTTTGTCACAAGAGTTTTCTTTTGGTCTGCTCTCTTTCCTGAACCGGACATTCCCCCTCCACCGTGGTGACCTGACTTTTTATGTTTCTTTCTCGCACCCCAGCCATGAGTTCCCATACCCTTCCCATGCATTCTCGAGGCTTTGCTTCTTTTTTTTGTTTTTCTTAAAGGCATTTTATTTCTTGAAAAGTCCGAAAGATTTTAGTTTAGTTGCATAAATAGTATAATCGGGATCATCAGGGAATATTTCTGTCCACCCGTTGCAATGAACACCTGTAACATTCCAATTTTTGTCAGATTCAATATCATAATGAAACATTCTCATATCATATTCTCTTCCTGATTCTACACCTGACTGCCATGTAATAGTTTCCATAAAATCAGGTCTCATTTCAACAATTACTTCTCTGTCTTTATGGATTTTATCCACATCCAATTTCCATAACTTTATTCCTTGAACATTTTCTGTAGGCAACATTACAACATCCTCCTAACCAAATCATTTATTTTGTCTTTGTTATTTCCTAAAACTCCTTTTCCGACACCGAAATGTTTCTTGCTTTCAATTCCCTTTCTTGGGGGGTGGAGTCTGAAGAAAGGTTTTATTCCCTTTCCATTAGGATCCCTGATTCCCCTAGCCTTTTTCAATTCTTCATAAGTCTCTTTATCAATTTCTCCGAAAGCAATTTCATTCCTGACTTTCTTAATCATTCCAATTTGCTCTTTTGAAGGTTTCTCAAGAACAACACAAGTGTATTTTTTCTTAAGCCTAAGTCTATCAAGAGTTTCCTTCACATCTCTATCGACGTTTACTTGTCCACGAATTCTTATTAGGCAAATCATTTTATCTTTGTGTAGTTTTTTCAAGTGCGTTGAAACACGCTTTAATTAAGTTAAAAGTTGTTCTTTGTTTTCCAAAAGTTTTTGTATAAACGTCTTTTATTCCCGCAAGCCCGAGTATCTTTTTAAGTTCGCTTCCTGCAACAAGACCTGTCCCTTGAGGTGCTGGAATCAAAATTACCCTAACGCTTCCTTCTTTCCCTTCAACCTTAAAAGGCACTGTATGAAGTTCTGAACATTGGCAGTCAAAACTTGCACATCCTCTCTTAATTTTGATTATATTCAACTTTGCCTGTCTGAGTGCCTTATCTCTCGCAGGAAGAGTTTCTTTTGCTTTTCCCGACCCAATGCCTATATGCCCGTTTTCATCACCAATAACGGCCATCGTCGAGAAAGTTGCAACATTTCCCTCCATGGTCTTCTTTTGTGTCTGTCTCCATGCTCTTCTTTTTCCTCCTCCGAATTTTCCTTTTGCCTGACCTATAGAAATCAAATCGTGTTTTATGTCTAGAAGAGTATCCACAATTTGTTCTTCAAGAATCTTTTTATTGTTGTCTAAAATTTCGTCAATCTTTTTGATTTTCCCTTCTTTAACCTCCTTACCCAGTGCAGTTACTGGAACCCATCCAAGAAGCTTTTCTTTTTCTTCTCTCTCAAATCTTTCCTCACGAGTTTCCCTTCTTCTAGGCCTTTCATCTTCTATTTCTTCCTTAATGTCTTCAACAGGCTCTTCCTTGATTTCTTCAATTAAATCTTCTGTAACTTCCTTAGCCCCCTTAGCTTTCCTTTCCGCAGTTTCTTCTGAGAGAGTTTTATGTGCTTTTGCTGTTTTTTCCAAAGCTTCTCTTTCAAGTTTCTTGTCACTTTTTACTTCAGTCATTTTTTATTCTTAACCTCTTTTTTTTGGTTTAGCAATCTTTGTTTCTATTTTACTTCCTTTTTCAATATTACTCTTAACAACTTCAAATGTTTTTGAAAAATCTTCTTTAAGATGTTTTCCTTTTACTCTATCTTCTGAAGGAAACTGCTCCTCGTCGCATTGAACGTTCATTCCTGAATCTTTTAATCCCTTCAAGAACGCAAAAAGTTTGTTCTTGTGAATCATTCTTATCATTCCAAAGTCAACAACTATTTTTTCTGTCTTCTTACCATCGGAAAGTTTTCCAAGTAAAAATCCTGTCAGATAACTTGCAGATACTGATTTTAAGCTATTCTTGAAGTTATCTGGCCAACCATAATCTATCAAGGCCTGAGAGCTCATTCCAAGTTCAACCTTGTCTTGGGCTTCTTTGCTTGAAACAATTTGTGCCGTGACATACCTATTTGTTTTTCTAAAGACAACTCTCGCTACTCCCGACTTTAGGAATGCAAGTCTTTTCTTATAGTCTGTCTTGTTTTCTTTTCTTCTTCTTTTTAATGTCCTCATTTGAAATTCCTGCCTCTTTTATTTCGGATGAATGAAAATATTTGATTTACTTTCATTTTCTCAACTCCTTAATGTAATCTCTCAGATGAGCCTTACTTCTAAATGCTTTGTTTCTAATTTTTTTTCTAATGTCGTCCGCATCTCCTTTCGCAAGTTCTCCACGTTTTTTTAACTCTGCTACATACTTTCTCAGCTTTCTTGTCATGATGACATAATCTCGTTTTCGCGTATTTACTCTAATTCTAACGTTACCTACACTTCTCTTTCTTTTTCTCACGACTTTTCTTCGACCCTTTACGGCCTTGATAACTATCGCGCCTTCTTTATGAAGGTCCTTAATGTCCTGTTTGGTGATTGCTTCTTTTATATCTGCAAGTCTGGATTCTACAAAGACAATTTTTTCCTTTCCAACGCCCAAGGTTCTTTTCGCTAGTTCTTTTTTCTTTCCGAGATTCATTTTTTCTTCTCCTCTGGTTTGGATTTTTCAGTTAATTTTTGTTTTTGCCCAGATGAATCTAATCTTTTTTTTGTCTTAGATCCTTGTGCCTTCACATGTTTCAAAAATTTATTAGGATTTAAATTCACGATTTCTATTTTCATTTCTTCAAGTTTCTTCGCAAATTCTATTTTTTTCTTTTTCCCAACACTTCCCAACACAACCCTTTCTCCTTTCTTCAATCTTTGAATGTCTCTCAGATTCATAATAACTTTGAAATTATTTCTTTCCTCGGATTTCCTTTTGTATCCTATTTTTACAATTGCAGGTCTGCCATTTCTTTGCTCTCGCATCTTGTTATCTCTTCCCGTTGGTTTTCTCCAAATCTGCTTTTTCTTTCTATTCTTTCCAAGCTTTGAATGCCTGTGAGCAACCCTTCTCAAAAAAGCCATTATATCTTCCCTCCAAATGGCCAAGCCTGGATGTGTGGTTGGGAAATCATATTTCCCTCCCTGCTTTACTAATCATGAAAATCCCGTCTTGGAAGATTCTTCTGTCTCTATTCCTTATCTTCGTTGCCGCTTCAAAATTAGCTGCGGCCATTCCTGCAATTTCTTTATTTATAGATCTAATTTTGATTATGTCTTTGCCAACTTCAACTTCTGCACCTTTTGGGACTTTTGTCTTCCGGGGGATTTTTTCTCCGAGGAAATTTTTAATTATTGCTTCCTCTCCTTTAACTTCTACAGTTATAGGGAAGTGGCTGAAGCAAATTTTCAACTCATATTCAAATTTTTCCTGAACACCCTTAATCATGTTTCTTATGTGTGCGGCAATAGTATTTGTCATCTTCTTTTCGTTTTTTGTTGATTTTTCATGTCCAACAATTATTTTATTGCCTTCTTTTTTGAAATCGAGTTTTCCTAATTTGAAGGCTCTTGTGATTTCTCCCTCCGGACCTTTGACAGTCAAGCTACTGCCTTTAAGTTCAGATTCAACACCTGCTGGAACTTCTATTTCTTGGAAAATTGTTTTTTTCATTAGTAAAAGTAAGCCAGTAGACTTCCTCCTGTTCCCTTTTCTATGGCCTCTTCGTGGGTCATCAACCCCTTGTTTGTTGTGACTATAATAGTTCCCATATTCCTTGCAGGAAGATATCTTCTTCTGTATTTTTCAATTTGGTCAACCTTAACAGTGTACCTTGGCTTTATTGCCTTACAGTCAAAAAATTCTCCGAGAGTAACTTCAACAGATTGTTCCTTGCTATCAATTTTGTATTTCTTAATCGCATCTCTTTGCTTCATAATCTTAAGAACTTCTATCAAAAGTTTTGAAATTCTTTTTACTTCTACAATTTCCTTTTTTGCCTTCTTGGCATTCCTTATCATGTTTAACGCATCTGCAATTACATCTTGTGACATTTTAACTGTATTTTTTGAAACCGATTTCTTCAGCGACTTCTCTGAAACATTGTCGGCATAAATTTAATCCATATGATCTTATGTGAGCTCCGAATCTTCCGCACCTCTCACACTTTCTCACAGCTATTCCTATCTTCCTTTCCTTTGGCTTGTTGTGCTTTAAGAATTTAGCCTTTTTCTCCGGCTTGTTCCTAAGCTGTTTCAATATTTTTTTCCAATCACTTGCTGTCATTTTATTTAGATAATTGATAATCTGATAGTTTAATTAAACCCGCACTCGCTAACGGTTCTAGTAAGGTTCCAAGTTTCTCGTCGTAAATCGTTGTATCAACATTAAAAATTTTACAACGTTCTCTCTGTGAAAAATATTTTGAAACCATAATCCTTGCATATTCTCCAACTCTTTCAGAGGGTGTGGTATTGGGATGTTCTCGCACAGCATTGCTTATGAAACTTACTTCACCAACTATACTTTCCATTCTTCCCCTCATCTGTTCTTGTCTATCAACCATTTTAAATAAACCTCGTGTTGAAGTTTTCCTCCATAAATTTTATCATTTCTTCACTTGAAATATGTTGCTTGTGGGGGATTTTTCCCGCCTTGGCTTTTCTTAACTTGACCCTTCTCCCTGCGCGTTTAAACACCACAGTAACATCAAAACCTCTAATTCCTATATCCCTCTGATATTCTATTCCTGGAATTTCAATATATTCCTTTACTCCAAAGGAAAAACTGTTTGTTCCTACTTGTTTTTTCCTGAGTGTGTTGTCGTTTGTTGCTAGGACTCTCCTTAGCATTTCTTCCATGCCTTTTCTTAAGGTCACTACTGCACCAATTTCCAGTCCAGGTCTAACACCAAGAGCAGGAATTCTCTTTCTTGATTTCATCCTAGCCGGATTTTTTCCAGTCAAGAATTTCAAAAGTTTAACTCCTTTGTTAAGTTCTTCTGCCGTTCCTCCTATGCTAAGAACTACTTTTTCAATTCTTATTTTTCTCATAGCATTTTCGTTATCTTGTTTTGTTTTTTTCTCTGCCATTATTCTATCACTATCAATTGTTTAATTAAAACTTTAACATCCCCATCCTCGAAAGACACCTCTGCCGTTTTATCTTTAGCATCTATTGTTTTAACTTCACCTGTTTTACCAGTGTGCTTTCCTGAGTAAACGAAAACTTTTGATTTTTCTTTCAAAGGAATGATTTTTTCTATTTTTTTCCCTGTGAAATCAATAACCGCTGAATCGTTTGTGTTACATTTGATCTCTGAAATCAAGTTTTTTCCGTCTGCAAAATTAAGTTGTGTGTTTTTTCCTTTCAATGTTTTTTTGTCAATAATCTTTGCAATTTTTTTTGTAGATTCTTTTTCTGAAATTTCTTCCATGTTAAATTTACCATTTGTACCTATCGTAAGTCTGTAATATGTTTTCATAGGAACTATGGAAATTGTATCAAACAGAAGAACACTGTGTTTTTCGTCTTTTAGCGGTTTGTTATTTACAAGAATATTCTTCAAGAAAATAGCCCTCTTCACTTCTTTCTTGTTTTGTGCCAAATTCAAAATATCCCTCAGAACAACTAATGCCGGAATTCCAAACTCGTAATTGAAACCAGGTCTAACCACATATTTTGTCCCTTTCCTTGGAACTGGCCAGTTCTTTGGTATTGCGTGTCTTTTAAGATGCATTTTTTTCTACCGTTTTTTTAGTTGATTTTTTATTTTCTTTTTTTGGGGCGGACTTTTCTTCTATTGTCCTTGTGTTTTCTTTTGCAGGGGCTTTGCCGATGGTACCTTTTCTTTTTCTACCCTCTGAATTCAATTCAACAATCTGAAGGTTATGAGGCTTCAATCGAACATTTGTCTTGGAGCCATCCTGTTTTTTTACCTGAATACCTTCAATCTCTACTCTAAGTGTTTTTAACTTCACACTTAAAACTTTCCCTTTCGTCCCTTTGAATTTTCCTTTCTTAACAAGCACGGTATCGCCTCTCCTCAATCTAACTGCCCTCTTTCCCTGGGTTTTTCTAAGATCTTTTGAAAGATTAACATTCATCAGTTTCTTTCTTATATGCAATGGTGCGTGAGCTGCGTATTTTCTTTGCTTTCTTGGTTGCTTACTTGCCTTCCATGCTGTAGAAAATTTCTTTTTCATTTAATGCACACTTGAAGCGATTTTGGCTACTTGTGGCCATCGCTCCAAAACCTCCCTTGCAATTGGGCCCTTGATTTGAGTTCCCTTCGGATTTCCCTTTTCGTCTTTGAGTATTGCGACGGAATTATCTTCAAAACAAATTCTTTCTCCATCGTTTCTTCTGTAAGACTTTCTCTGTCTTACAATAACAGCGTCGAAAACTTTCCCCTTCATATCAGGCACTCCTTTTCTCACGCTAACTTTTACCATGTCTGCAACTTTTGCATTTGTCTGCTTACCCTTTTTGGCCTTCCCTCTTTTTACACCAACGAGCCTGACTATCTTTGCTCCGCTATTGTCTGCTGCGTTAAGCTTCGCTCCAAGATTCAACCCTGCCGTAACTTTTGCTGATATTGCTTTCATTTTAGTTTGAGTTTTCCTCCACCCTCACTCCAATTTGAGACAACTTTTTATTGAGCACATCATATAGCACTCTTTCCTTGTCTTTACCAACTTTATCTACTTCAAATCTTATACCTGAGTAATCTAAGAGGTGACCATCTAGGAAGTCGACCCTAACTGGAGATCTTGTTTCACTACTTATTCTTTCTGCAAATTCTCGTGCGAGAGTTTCTAAAAATTTTTCACGGAGTTCTATTGATTCACGATAGGTGCCTGTAGTGTAGTTTGTGTCTACCAGTAACTGATAAAACTCGTATTCTCCTTCTTGACCCATTAAAACTACTGCCCGGTTCATTTTTCTTCTCCCGATTTTATTTTTTTGACAGTCACGAAATGGATAATTTTACTTAGTGGTCTACACTCCTGAATTTTCACAATGTCTCCAACATTTATTTCGTTCTCCAAGCACTTTGGAAGTCTTGCGTGAATTTTTGTTCGTGATTTGGAGTATCTTTCGTATTTCCTTACATAAATCATCCTGTCAAATTCTATTGCAATTCTTTTTGAAAACTTACTCACAACTTTCCCTTCAAAAGTCTTCCCTCGTGATTTCAGGCTTCCGTGAAAAGGGCAATCTCTACCGTCGCACTCTTTGTCTTGCGTAGTTGACACTATCTTTTTTTCGACTGATTTTCGCCCAGCCTTTGCTGTTTTTTTTGTTTTCTGTTTTTTCATTTGTGTATTTCCTGAGGTTCAATCCTCGATGGAATCTTCATCGAATCCAAGTTTGACCAGTGCTTCTCTTATCTTCTTTCTGTGGTCTCCTTGGAGTTCAATTGCGTCATCTTTGTAGGTTCCGCCACACGCAAGACCGTTTTTCAGGTCCTTTGCGATTTTTTTCACGTCGATGCCGCTTCCGAATCCACTCACTACAGTGACAATCTTTCCGTACCTTTTCTTATCGGTTGTCACCGTTATCTTCTGTGAACTTTTGACAATCTGTTCACATACACATGCCTGCTGTGGCAGGCCGCACTTTGGACATATCTCCATGTTATTTTTTGAGTGTGAGTATTCGAGCAATAATTTTTTTAATCTCCTTCGTTCTTGAACTTCCCGTCTTTGAAGCATTTGCTCTGGACTTGACAAGTTCAAATCTAAGTTCTTCTAACTTGCCATTTAATTCATCCTTTGTCATCTGCTTTAAATCTTTTGATTTTAATTGCGCCATTTTATTTTATTGTCTTTCTGCTTTTCTTCGCAGGTTTTTTAATTAAATCTTCTTTTTTTGAGTTTTCAATGTTACCTAGCATTTCTGCAATCATTTCTTCATTCACGTTTATTCTATCTTTTAACTTTGCATCAGGAGAAAGAACTGCAACCTTCACGCCGATTGTTCCGGGCCTTGTTTGGGCAACAGCCTGGGCCCTATCGACGACTTTTGCACTGTCCCCTGTTTTTTTCAAATAACCTTGTGCGAATCTCCATGTTTTAGCTCTTGCGCCTGGAAGCTTCCCACTTAACCTGATTTCAGCACCTAGAGCACCTGCATTCATAATTCTTTGAAGGGATCTGTATGAAACAACCTTGAATTTTAAAGGCCCGAATCTTTCAATACTCAATGCAATGTCGTCGGCCATTATTTGTGCATCAAACTCAGGTTTCATAATTTCATCTATTTCAATATGCGGATTCTCAAGTTTGAATTTTGTTTTCAACACTCTTGTTAACTCATCAATTTTTTCTCCACCTCTTCCAATAACAAGTCCAGGTTTATTTGTTGAAATTATAATTTTCTCTCCAACAGGGGTATATGCAATTTTGACTCTACTGACTTTTCCTTTTCCAAGAGAATTTCTAACATATTCACGAATAGAATATTCTTCCTTCTTCAACTTGATTACATTTTTTTCTTCCATGTTATATAGTTCTTTCGGGAATGTTTAATCTTGATTCCACGTAATTGAACAAGCGAGATCCTCTTCTCCCTAAAAAACTGAAAACCTTGTCCCCTCCTAATGAATCAAACTTTAAGCGATTTCCAGAGATTCTAAGATTAGCCTTCGACGTTATTGTGACTATAACTTGATCTCTCATTTCATCATAGCAGACTATTCTGGAATATTCGGGGTTTGTTATTCCGTCAGCAACAAATACTGCTCTTGCTCCCTCTAGGTCGTAGATTTTATTCCTATCTATTTTTTCTCCATTCATTTTTTCTTCTCCATTTTTTTATCTTTCTTAATCTTTGATTTTCCCTTTTCTCTTACTGCGATCTCAAGGTGTGTTCTTTTTTTTCTAACTGAACCGAACTTTCCGTAAGGTCTTACCCCTACATTTGGAACAGCTCTTATAATTGCAGGTTCTTCAATTCCATTGTAAAGGGCATTTGCACCGAGACTTTTCAAAATTTTGATAAAATTCTCCGAAGCTTTTTTTGGGAAACGACCGGACATCATTCCCTTGCCTTTTCTGTGGGGAATTTCTCCCGTCATTGGAACCGCCTTTTTTAATTTCAAAACTTGTTCCAAATCAACAATAGCATCTGAAAGCTTTTTGTGCCTTATGAATTTACAGATAGCAACAGAGTGTTTTGTTGAGATGGGCACATCTCTTATTCTCACAACCGCTTCTTCTTTTTTCAGCTTGTCTTTTAAGGGTCTAGCTTTTTTCTCTTCAACAGTCTTTTCGACCTCAGGAATCTTTTTTTCAATTTCCTTTTCTACAGATTTCACTGGGGGCGTATTAACTACTTTATTTGTGACAGACTGTTTTTTCATAGCCTTTGCCTGTTTTTGTTCTGGGTTGTAATCTTTTTCAGTCATTTGAATTTTTATCTATCTTTATTTTTTGGACTTGGCCTTGCTTCCTTTAGTTGCCCCAACTCCTGCCTTACTGTGTTTAATTCTTGAACGCGTTAATGCAAACTCCCCTAATCTGTGCCCGAGCATCTCTCCAGTGATTAAAACCTGCTCAAATGCCTTTCCAGTGTAAACACCGATTTTCATATCTACCATTTCAGGTACAATGATTATATCTCTTTGATGTGTCTTCACTGATTTTCCTTTAGCGATTTTTCCTCCGGCCCTCTTTACAAAATCCTCTATTTTTTGGAATTGTCTCAAAAGGTTCCTTCTCTGTCTGGATGGAAGGTGTTTTGCAAACTCTCGTACGTCTAACTTCTTTAGTTCTTCAACTGTCTGTCCTCTGTATGTGAATTCTTTTCTTTTTAGTTCCATTTTACTTTCTTTTACCTGTTCGTTTAGGTCTTAACAATCCTACTTTTCTTCCTGGTGGAGCGTTTCTCTTTGCAATTTTACTCTTTGGATTTTTTCCCCTACCTGATCCGAAGGGATGATCTATTGCGTTCATTTTGACTGCCGAAGTTCTTGGCCACAATTTTCCTTTCGATTTTTTAATATGGTGTTTCTTTCCTGCTTTTAACACTGGTTTGTCCAATCTTCCCGAGCCTGCAGCGATGCCTACAACAGCTCTGCAATTCTTGTTGAATTTTTTTTCTTTTTTTGAAGGCATTAGAACAAAAACTTCGCCTTCAACTACTTTTGTGACGGTGCCATAACTTCCTCCTGTCTTTATGAAAACTCCTCCGTCTTTAGGAGTGGATTCTATATTATAAACAAAAGTCTTTACTGGAATGTCTTTTAGCTCCATAATATTCCCATCTTTGACTTCTTTTCCTCCGAAGTTAATTTTTTGGCCCTCAAACATGTTTTTGAACGCAGGCATGTAAAAAACCCCTTCTGAATATTTTATTTTTGCAAGTGGTGCACTGTGTCCCGCAGAATCCAAGAGTCTCAAAACTGTTCCTTCTCCAGAAAGTTTTGCAGGGTATTTTACCTTTATGGTAAATGCCCTTTTCTTAACTCTGTAAGTACTGCTTCCGTGCCCTCGTGCCTGTTGAATTATTCTTTTGCCCATTATATTACTCCGAGCTTCGTCGCGACATCAATCGCAGGAAACTCTTTCTTTAACCGAACATAAATGTACTTTCTATTGCTTCTTATTAAAGTTCTTACTTTTTCTACTTTCACCTTAAAAATTTCTTCAAGCTCTTTCTTAATCTCATCCTTTGAAGCCTTTTTTTCTGCTCTGAACGTGAGTGTATTTTGAAGTTCAATCATCATAACTGCTTTTTCTGTGACTACGGGTTTTAATTGTATCATTCTTTTTTGCCTCCGGTTCTTTTACCTGAAAGTTTGTTTTGGATTTCGGAGATTGCATTTTCTGTATAAATGGTGATTCTCCCAAGTCCTCCTTTGGCCAAATCCGAAACACCCACACTGTTGGCAGTAACAGTTTCGAAAGCATTTGTTCTCAATTTTTCTTTGCTCCCCGTCACGAAAAGTAAACCTGCATTACTTTTATATTTCCTTCCTCTAGAAGTTCCTTTTCCGCTTCGCACTTTTTTCTTTCTGATTCCTACCTCAAAAATTTCTTTACCAAGAATGTTTTTTATTGCTGAAAGAAGATCCTTCGCTTTCAAAGAAACGAACTTGGACTCTACTATGAAAGGAATCTCTCCAAGATGTTTTCCTTCCAATTTTTCATATTTCATTTCGACATATTTTCTGTTCGCAGTAGCGCTTAATGCAGAAATCAATGCAAGTCTCATTTCTTTTTTGTTTATTGTTTTAGTGTTAATCATAGAAATGACTTTTGGAGGATGTGCCCTTCTTCCGCCACGAGTTGAAGCAACTTCTGCACCAACCCAATTTGCCTGAGTACCTTTTCGGGTCATAATTTTTCTTGGAATTCTCGACATCCCTCGACCATAACCACTTCTCCAAACATGTCTTCGGTGAATAACTTTTCCAGATGCAGAGTGTTGTTTTCCAGCCACAGATGATGGAGCATAGGGTTGCATGCTTTTCTTTGCTTCAAGAACTTTTGCAACTATGTCTTCCCTAATTTCTGCAGTGAAAAATTCTGGAATTTGAATTTCTTTTGCCTGCTTTCCTTTTGTATCGTATAGTTTTGTTTTCATCTTTTTTCATCCCTCAAGTGCAAAGTTCGTTGGACTTGATAATCATCTCCGATCTTTTTACAAAAATAAAACTGATGTCCAAGACCAAGGACAGCATCATAATTCCTTGTATCAATTTCTTCTATTCTTGCAGGTATAGGTAATGGCCTCAATCCCATTGATTCTGTTGTTTCTTTTGTTAGTATAACACTGCCATGCGAACCCTTCTCGATACCCTTTCCTTTTGGTTTGAATATTCTCATTATCTTAACTCCAAAAATTCAAATTTTTTCTTTAATTGTCTTCTTGTTTCCCTAAGAGGGAATGTTGCGACAAGTTGCCTTTTTGCAGGCCCTTGAACAGATCCTCTTAACAGAATGTAGTCCGTCTTTACATCACCAAAATTTTTTATCCCTTTCAATTTTTTATCAGCTTCGTTTCCTGCTTTGCCTATTTTGATTATTTTGTTGTTATAAGAAACCCTTGTGAACATTCCAAGTTGCCCTGCCTGTGGCGCTCTGAAAGTTACTCTTGCGGGATGCCATGGTGCAAGACTTCCTGGATTTCTTCTACCTTTTTCGGATTTATGTTGTTTCAAAGTTATCCCAAATCTTTTAACCGGGCCGGAAAGTCCGAAACCTTTTGTCAATCCCCGAAGGTCAACGAGTTGTTCTTCAGAGAAAACATCAGAAACAAAAATTTCTTTTCCAAGATTTTCCTTTACGAAGTTGACTTTTTGTTCAAGCGTTCCTTCAAGACCGATTTCAGAAAGGTCGGGTGTTTTTTTGATGCCTGTTTTTTTAACAATAGAATGACAGATAACTTTCAAATCATCATACTCTTCTGCTGCGACTTGTTCTAACTTTCCAGATTTCTTTTTAGGGAGCTTAATTTTTTTCTTAAGTTCTTTATCAAGATTTTCAGCAAGAATATCTTTTACAACTTTTCCATTTTTGTAAAGCCTTACAGAGAAAATTTTCAAAGGAGGACATTCGAGAATCGTTACAGGAACAGTAATCCTTTTTCCCTTTGTCATGGAGTGCTCTGTAACGTCTTTAACAAATGCAGAAGACATACCTGCCTTGTAACATATGAATCCTTTAAGACCTTTATCAGCATTAGCATAAGAATCGTTTATTGCATTCCAGTTGACTCTAGGTAAGAACTTACTGGCTCTCTTTCTGGGCCAGAATTGCAAGCTTCCTTTTCTTGGTGATTTCCTTGAAGGCATTTCTTATTGTGGGCGTTATTGCGGATAACATTTTATTTCCCTGGAATGAAATATGAAGAAAATTTGTGTTTATAAATCATTCGGTGAATGTTTGTATACAAATCCTTAAGTAATGCAATCACCTTTGCCTATGATGACCTTGATAGACTTGGACCCTGAACTTTTAGCCTTTATCGAAAGTTTGCCCCCAATAAAAAGTTTTGGATTAGCATATAGGAGAATTTTTAGAGGACCGTTTGATTATGATCTTAGTGTGTCCTAAGAGAGAATAGCTTATTTAAAACATCTCGAGAATCGGGAACTCACTGAAAAAGAAACTAAATCAATAGAGCGCCTTAAAAAATTAGATAATCTCGGAGGTATTGATGCATCTCATCTTCCTGAAGAATTTTCTTATCAACTTGAGCCAGAATTTCGTAGATTTCGCAGAACCTAAGCCTCAAAACTCTTCTCTTCCTTAGAACTCTTTTCATCAATAGTGGCCTCTCGAACAATTCGTCCTTTTCTCCTTGAATTTTCACGAATTATAGCATAGTCTTTTTCATTCTTTAGCTCGGTAGGAACCACAATTTCTTCAATGAAAAAATGATGTATAATATCGGCCTTTTTGAAATCGGATTTTTCGAAAACAAACTCAGAACCAATCTTCTGGTCTGTAGTAGTCATCTTACAGAAATCTGCCTTGGGTGCCTCGTCGCCCTTTCCAGGTTTTCCTGATTTGGGTGCCTTTGGTTTTATTTTCAAGGAAGTTTCTCCATCCGGCGTAGAAAATGTTAATGCAAAAAAAGTTTTTGGAAATCTATCAAGAAGAGAAACTATTTCGTTCCCCGACATTTCTTTGTTAATCAAATATCTCTTAACTCCCTGAAATTGTTTAATGTTAGTAAATTCTATTTCTTCTTTCAAGTCGCTCGTAGAAACAATCGCCCCAGTAACTTTTGTTTTTTCGTACCCAAGTTTTTCAGAAATCATCCTAACTAATTCATTAGCAAATTCTGCAGAAGTATTCACAGTGTATTTCTTTCCCGTTCTCTTAACAGAAATCAACGCTCTATTTCTAAATTCTCCTCGACTAAATTTCTGGAACTGTAAATGAACCAACTCATCACCCTCGGTTTTGTCTCTAAAAATTTTAGTTATGAAATTCATTATAATACCTGTAAAAATTTCCTTATAAACTTTTTCCAAACCTTTATAAATTTCTTAGCCCTCAGTAAACCATGAATGATCCTTATTTCAAAAAAGTGTTAACCGCAGTGATTGTTTTCTTTCTAGCAATTCTGTCCTTTCTAATTTTAAAGCCAATTCTCGTCGCAATCATCGTTGCAATGATTTTGGCCTTTGTCTTCTCACCCGTTTACAAATGGCTTTACAAAAAAACTGGATTAAAAAATATCTCTGCCCTGTTAATCATACTTTTCGTCTTAATCTCCATTCTTTTGCCGATATGGTTCTTGACTCCAATTTTGTTAAAGCAATCTTTTGCAGTTTACCAGTACACTCAACAAATAGATTTTGTTAGCCCTCTCAAATCTTTATTCCCCCGTTTTTTCGCTTCCCAAGAATTTTCCAACGAAATAGGGCCCATCTTTTCTTCTTTCACATCTAAAATTGCAAATTCTTTTGTCAACTCTCTTTCCAATTTCATTCTGAATTTCCCAACAATAGCCCTACAGCTTATGGTGGCCTTATTCACTTTTTTCTATGTCTTAAGAGATGAGGAAATGGTGGTCAATTATGTGAAAAGTATTTTACCTTTCTCCAAAGAGGTAGAGAAAAAACTGTTTGATTATTCTAAGGGCATCACCGCGTCGGTCATTTATGGTCAAGTAATCATAGGACTTATTCAGGGAATTATAGCAGGTCTAGGATTCTTTATCTTTGGAGTAAACAACGCGATATTCTTATCTCTTCTGGCAATCCTTGCAGGAATCTTTCCTATTATCGGAACGGCTCTTGTTTGGCTTCCGGTGGCGATATTTCTTTTCATCGGAGGAAATATAACCCAGGGGTGGGGCGTAATAATTTTCGGATTAATCTCTTCCACTGTTGACAATTTTTTGAGACCCATGATTGTAGCGAGAAGAACCAAAATGCATTCTGGCGTATTGTTCATTTCCATGATTGGGGGAGTCTTCGTTTTCGGAGTTCTAGGTCTTATCCTCGGACCTTTGATACTGTCATACCTAATCATCCTTCTTGAGATATATCGCGGAAAAAATGTGCCCATGGGAATCCTGGAAACTCCAAAAGCAAATAATTAAAAATCATTTTTCTGTTGCTAGTATAAAAAGATGAAATTAAAAACAAAATTCATAAAGTGGAGCGCAGGCCTTCCTGTAGCTATGCTCAACCAAGAAGTTGCTACGAAATTGGGAGTCCAAACAAGAGAAATGATTCTCATAAAAACTCTTTCCACCCGTCCAAAAGAAGTTACGGCAATTGTGGATATCATGGACAAAAATCTTAAGGGCGATCAAATTATTGTTTCATCTGAAATCAGAACTAAAATTGGATTAAGGAAAGGTCAAGTTGTCGATGTAAATATTGCTCCTGTCCCGTTGAGTGTGGAAATTATCAAGAAAAAACTGAATAACAAAAAACTTTCTAGAGAAGAAACAGAACAAATAATAAAAGACATTGTTACAGACAGACTTTCAGAACCAGAAATAGCACTTTTTGTTGCGGCGATGTACCAGAGAGGAATGAATATCAAGGAGACGATTTACCTCATTGACGCAATTTTAAAAACAGGAAATAGACTTTCATTGAAAAACAAATTTGTTGTAGACAAGCATTCTATTGGAGGTGTGGCTGGAAACAGGACAACGCCTTTGGTTGTTTCAATTTGCGCTGCAGAAGGTCTCACTTTTCCAAAAACTTCTTCAAGGGCAATCACCAGTGCAGCAGGAACTGCAGATGTGGTGGAGGCTATTGCAAGAGTCGATTTTTCAATAAAAGAATTGAAGAATCTTTTGAAGAAAACCAATGCTTTCATGGTTTGGGGAGGAGCAATAGGAGTTGTTCCTGCAGATGCAAAGATAATCAAAATAGAAAAATCGTTGAACATTGATCCCGAATCACAACTTCTTGCATCGATAATGTCAAAGAAATTTGCCGTGGGAAGCAGGTATATTCTTATAGACATCCCTTACGGAAAATCTGCAAAAATTTTA
>Ga0210057_1004901_pt1 | contig 17464 bp, 10 predicted proteins | sample CryGeyCG2114_010_2_FD_183968 | JGI IMG/M metagenome (GOLD analysis project Ga0210057, IMG submission 183968) | Groundwater microbial communities from aquifer - Crystal Geyser CG10_big_fil_rev_8/21/14_0.10 (SPAdes) (version 2) | ecosystem: Environmental > Aquatic > Deep subsurface > Groundwater ...
CGCCTTATCAAAGGTTAATGAGTAATGAAAGTATTACTCAAGAGACAAAAGATAAAATGAGCAAAGAACATAAATTACTTAATCCATTGTTATTAAAAGAAAAACTTGATAAAATACACAAAGAGATATTTAAATTACAAAAAATTGGCAACCAGGGTACTAAAATATGATCTGATTAGAGTAACCATTACTTATGATCTATACCGTGTAATCCGTGCAAATCCGTCCAATCCGTATCATCCGTGTGCCATATCTCATAGTTTATTTCATAAAAATATGAATCGACAACTAACCGTGATAGTAGGAACTCAATGGGGGGACGAGGGGAAGGGAAAGATAACAGACTATTTTGGCGCACAGTCAGATTATGTTGTACGATTCCAAGGCGGAAACAATGCCGGCCACACCGTCATGGTAGGAAATGAAACATATAAGCTACACCTGATACCATCGGGTGTTTTGTATCCAAATGCAGTATCAGTCATTGGCAATGGTGTGGTGATAGATCCAAAAGTATTACTTGAAGAAATAAAGGGCTTGCAAGAACGCGGTATTGAACCAAATTTAAAAATTAGTGAACGAGCACACGTCATCATGCCATATCACATTGCTATTGATGAGGCTATTACCAATCACCAGGGCGAGCTAGCAGCTGGAAGTACTAAGCGCGGAATTGCTCCTGTGTGTGCTGATAAAGCCTATCGTCACGGCATACGTATGGGAGATTTGCTAGAGCCAGAAATGTTTAGGGAAAAATTAAATAAAGCATATGACTTTAATAAACAAATTATTGAGAAAGTTTTTGCAGGAAAATTAGATCAAAACCTCGAACAAATTTATGAAGGCTATATTGAATATGGTTGCAAGCTAAAAAAATATGTTTCAGATGTTTCAGTTGAATTATTTAATGCATTCAAAAATAATAAAAAAATATTGTTTGAAGGCGCACAAGGTATGTCGCTTGATCTAGATATGGGTGTTTACCCGCATACTACCAGTACCAATAACATAGCTGGATACATAAATGTCGGAACTGGAGTAGGTTATAACACACAAGCAAAAGTAATTGGCATTACTAAAGCTTATATGAGTCGGGTTGGTATTAGCCCATTTATTACAGAGCTGGAAGAAGATGCAGCCAAAGAACTACGCGACAAGGGTGGCGAATATGGCACGACAACAGGCAGACCAAGGCGTGTAGGTTGGCTGGATTTGGTACAAATAAGGCAAGCGGTACGAACTAGTGGAATTACAGATTTATGTATTACAAAGTTAGATATTTTGGCTGGCTTTCCAGAAATAAAAGTTTGTATTGCTTATAATATAGACGGGGAAAGAGTAATTGAAATGCCAGCTAGTTTATCAAAATTAAGAAAAGCCAAACCTATTTATGAGACTTTGCAGGGCTGGAGAGAAATCCCTTCTGACTCGTTGGACGAGCTTATTCAAAAAGGATACAATAACCTTCCATGGGCCATGCAACAATATATTGAATTTGTGGAAAACCAAGTTGATTGTAAAGTAAGTATTGTTTCGCTTGGACCAAAAAGAAGCCAGACTATTTTAAGATAGAAAAATAGCACACGGAGGACACGGATTGAACGGATTTACACGGATTACAAATCCGTAAGTATCTATTAAATCCGTGTCATCCGTGTGCTATTCATTAATTTTCAATCTAACATAAATTATGCCCCTAACATATTCACAAGTTGGCGATGACTACGACCGCAAAGACCCGGTAAAAAAATACGCTCAAACTGCAGCCGCCCAAACCGGCGCCAATTTGTTGCAGCACAACATGCGTGAGGTAAGCGCTAGCCGTGGTGAATCTGCTTACGTTTGGAAACAAGGGAATATTTATATGGCCTCTGTTGTTGAAGGTCTAGGAACAAAAAATATTGTTGCCGATGAAATGCGAAAAATTACTGGCAAAACTTATTACAATATTATTGGTTACGAAACAGTAGCTACGATTATAAATGATTTAATTACTGTAGGAGCCAAACCACTGGTAACTCATGCCTATTGGGCTGTAGGATCAAACGATTGGTTACAAGATGGAGAGCGCTTGAAAGATCTGATAAACGGTTGGAAAGAAGGTTGCATGGCAGCTGGTACTAGTTGGGGCGGTGGCGAGACTCCAACTCTGCAAAATATCGTTAGTCCAGACCATATTGACTTGGGCGGTTCATCGATTGGAATAATTACGCATGAAAAAAGGTTAATTACTGACGAAAAGCTTTGTGCGGGCGACAAAATTATTTTACTCAAAAGCACGGGCATAAATGCCAATGGCATCTCTCTGGCTCGGGCTGTAGCTAACAAAATGCCAGAAGGATATGCCACCAGACTACCAAGCGGTGTATATTATGGAGAAGCCGTACTAAACAAAACAAATATTTATGCCAAATTATTGCAAAGTATTTTTGACGCAGGAGTAGATATACATTACATATCAAACATTACCGGACACGGACTGCGAAAAATTATGCGCGCCAAGGGTGGCTTCACGTATATAATAGAAAAGATATATGAACCGCCGGAAGTATTTGACACTATCCAAAAATATGCTGAACTGTCTGATGAAGAGATGTACGGTACATATAATATGGGCATGGATTTTGCCTTGTTTATATCTCCCAAAGATGCAGAAAGAACTCTTGAAACAATAAAAAAGACTGGATTTGAAGCTAAAGATGCTGGATATATTAAGGAAGGTGAAAGAAAAGTTATATTACAACCAAAAAATATAATTTTTAATGCTGAAACTTTAAATTTAAGATAATTCAAATTAATTTAAATAAATAGAACACGGATCTAACGGATCAAAACAGATTTTAACTGATCCGTTTAGATTAGTTGAATCCGTTCGATCTGTGTTCTATTATTAATTTCAAATAAGAGTAAGTATGGATTACACAGAAAAAATAAAAGGGAACTTAAATAATTGCTTGACTGAAACTGATCTTGATTTTGGTATAAAAAAAGTTGGTAAAGTACGCGACACTTATGAGCTTGCCGACAAAATAATTCTCATAACTACCGACAGACAAAGCGCTTTTGACAGAATCCTCGCGTCTATTCCTTTTAAAGGGCAGGTACTAAACCAAACCAGCGCCTGGTGGTTCAAAAAAACCCGCCATATTGTATCAAACCATGTCATAGACGTACCAGATCCAAATGTAACAGTCGCCAAAAAATGCAAGGTATTTCCTGTTGAATTTGTCGTGCGCGGATATATTACTGGAACAACAAACACATCAGCTTGGGTGAACTACCAAAATGGAGTTAGAAACTTTTGTGGCAACGAACTACCCGAGGGAATGAAAAAAAATCAAAAGTTTTACAAACCAATTATTACTCCGACAACAAAATCAGATGAGCATGATGAATCTGTAAGTGCCAAACAAATAGTTGAACGAGGACTCATGACCAAAGAAGATTGGAATTATGTTAGTGAAAAAGCTTTGGAACTGTTTCGTTTTGGCCAAGCTACCTCACAACAGCATGGACTAATTCTCGTTGACACAAAATATGAATTTGGCAAAGCTGAAGATGGAACCATAATGCTTATTGACGAAATACATACTCCAGATTCCAGCCGTTATTGGATTGAAAAAACATATGAAGAAAGATTTGAAAATGGCCTAGAACCAGAAAACATTGATAAAGAATTTTTGCGTCTTTGGTTCAAACAAAACTGTGATCCATACAACGATCCAGAGCTTCCTGATGCGCCAGAAGAACTTGTTATTGAACTTTCCAAACGCTATATTCAACTCTATGAAATGATTACTAGACAAACTTTTGAATTTCCTGAAAATAGTGGGGGTGTAAAAGCAAGGATTGAACACAACTTCCAGACAAACCTCAAAAAAACTATGCTTCCAAAAAAAAGTCCTATCTCAATACCAACCGGTCTTGCTAATGATAAACAAATAAAAGTCGTTCTAGTGCTCGGCTCAGACAAAGATAAAAGTTTTGCTAGTAAAATCACAGAAAAGCTAGAGGAGTTTGGGATTAAATTTGACCAACACATTGCTTCTGCTCATAAACAAGCGCGCGAAGGTCTGGACTTAATAGAAAAATATAAAAATGAAAAAATAATTTATGTGACAATTGCCGGCCGATCAAATGCTTTGTCAGGATTTTTTTCCGGCAACTCTGATAAGCCTGTGATTGCCTGCCCGCCGTTCAAAGATAAGCTAGAAATGATGATTAACATAAATTCTACTTTGCAGATGCCAAGCAGTGTACCGGTTTTAACAATTCTTGATCCAAAAAATTGTGCCTTAGCCATCACACGTTTGGCTAAGTCAATCTAAATTTTTTTCATAACGGTCAGATAGAACACTGATTGAACAGATTAAACTGATAAAAACTAATCTCCACCAAAGGCGGACAAGTGTTCAAATCTGTTAAATCAATTCAATCTGCGTTCCATCTAGACTTATTTATCAACAAGACATATGCAAACATTAATTTCGGGTTCAATCGCCTACGACTATATCATGGATTTCCCTGATAGTTTCAAAAACCATATTCTGCCTGATCAGATTCATATCTTGAGTGTTGCCTTTGCTGTAGAAAAAATGCAAAAAAACTATGGCGGAACTTCTACAAATATTGCCTACACCATGAAACTGCTTGGTGGTGAGCCAATAATTTTCGCGCCAATCGGCAGTGATGGAAATGAATATTTGGAATATTTAAAAAAAATGGGAATAAATACTAATTATATTCCCATTTCAAAAAAGCTCTTAACTTCTTCAGCACATATTATTACTGACAAAGATGACAACCAAATTACTGCCTTTTATGCTGGAGCAGGTCTGGAAGCGGCAGAAAAAAATATTAAAGACGTAAAAGAAGACATCAAGTTTGCTCTCATCGGCGCAATGTATAAAAAAGCTATGTTAGAGCATGCCAAACAGTGCCATGACTTAAGAATCCCATTTGTGTTTGACCCTGGACAACAAATCACCGCACTCTCACCACAAGAAATTGCCGCCATTGTCGGTCAAGCAAAATTCCTTATTGTCAATGACTACGAAATGAAGCTGGTACAAGAAAAAACTGGTTGGGATAGCGAAGAATTATTGAATCATGTCGAAGTCTTAATAACAACGCTCGGTTCAAAAGGTTCTGTCATTAAAACAAAAGAAGAAATGTTTGAAATTGGAATATGTCCTCCACAATCTGTAGATGATCCAACCGGCGCTGGCGATGCTTATCGCTCTGGATTCTTTACCGGGTACTTGAAAGGATTTGATTATAAAACTTGCGGGCAAATGGGAAGCGTGGCGGCGACTTATGCCGTGGAAAAATATGGCACGCAAAATCATACGTTTACCATGGAAGAATTTGAAAAAAGATACGAGGATACGTTTGAAGAAACTTTGAGTTTAAAAATGTAAAAAATAGCACACGGATGACACAGATTGAATGGATTTATAAGGATTACAAATCCGTGTATATCTGTTTAATCCGTGTCATCCGTGTTCCATTACCTAATTAATATGCAAAAACTGACAGCGATCTCCCCCATCGACGGACGCTACCAAAACAAAGTAAAAGACCTGTCACGATACTTTTCCGAAATGGCTCTCATGCACTATCGTGTTTTGGTTGAGGTTGAGTATTTTATTGCCTTAAGTCTGGAGAAAAAAGTAGCTGAACTCCCTCCCCTATCTCTCGAAGATCAAAAAAAACTTCGTTCATTTTATAAAAACTTCTCAATTAAAGACACGCAGGAAATTAAAGATATAGAAACTACTACAAATCATGACGTGAAAGCGGTCGAATATTTTTTTAGAAACAAAATAAAAAATACTCCACTCGAAAGATATTCAGAATTCATTCACTTCGCCATTACTTCTGAAGACGTAAATAATCTCGCCTATTCTCTAATGTGGAAAGATGGGATAAACAGAGTTTATTTCAAGAGTGCCGTAGATGTCTTCCATCAGTTAAAATCTTTTGCAATAGAATATAGAAATCAACCGATGCTATCACTCACGCACGGACAAAGCGCTACCCCAACAACTGTGGGAAAAGAATTTACCGTGTTTGCGTCCCGGCTCAAACGCCAACTAGTTCAACTCAAACATCATAAGCTTTTAGGCAAGTTTAGCGGAGCTACAGGCACTTGGTCTGCACAACATCTAGTTTATCCAAATGTTGATTGGATAGAATTTTCAAAAAACTTTGTTGAATCACTTGGACTGAAGCTGAACACAATTACTGTTCAAATAGAACCACACGATTCACTGGCTGAAAGCTATGATGTTTTAAAACGCATCAATGTAATTTTGACTGATTTTTGCCGAGATGCATGGATGTATATTAGCCGTGGAATCTTTGCCCAAAAGAAAAAAGAAAGTGAGGTCGGCTCAAGCACCATGCCACATAAAATAAATCCCATACAATTTGAAAATGCCGAAGGCAATCTGGGACTGGCCAATGTTTATTTATCACACTTAGCGGAAAAACTGCCAATTTCTAGAATGCAAAGGGATTTATCTGATTCAACTGTACTTCGAAATCAAGGCGTAGCCCTCGCCCACTCTCTACTTGCTTGCAAAAGTATTTTATCCGGACTTTCTAGACTAACGATAAATAAAATAGAGCTTGAAAAAGAACTTAATGAAAATCCAGAAGTCTTGGCCGAAGCTGTGCAAACCATTCTACGCAAGCATGGTATACCAAATGCTTATGAAAAACTAAAAGAATTAACTCATGGACAAAAAATGACTTTGGAAACTATTCGTGAATTTGTAAACGAATTAGATATTCCTGAAGACGATAAACAGAAATTGCTTAATCTTAGACCGGAATCGTACACAGGCCTTGCAAATAGAATTGTTGATCTGCTGTAACTTTCTACTTTCCCCTCCAGAGACGGATCCGCCTCTGGCGGATACTTTCAACTTTCTACTACGTTTATGTGCGGCACTATTGGAATCTTCTCCCACAAACCAGTTGCCCAAGAAATTTATGACGGGCTCATCCATCTCCAGCACCGTGGTCAAGACGCTGCCGGGATTTTGACGCACAACAATCGTTTTCATATAAAAAAAGGAGAAGGCTTGGTGAGAGATATATTCCACGAGGGAAATATGCAAAGATTAGTTGGTAACTGGGGATTAGGCCATACCAGATATCCAACTGCCGGTTCAAAATCATCTGCCGAAAATGCCCAGCCGCTTGTCCTTAATTTTCCCCATGGCATTGCTATGGCTCACAATGGAGACCTAACTAACTATTATGAACTACAGGAAGAGTTGCGGGAAAAAGACAGGCGTCTTTGTAATTCCAGTTCAGATTTAGAAATTATCTTGCATATCTTCGCTTCAAAACTTCAGGATTTAGAACACAATGATAATTTTTTTGAAAGCATTTGCACAGCAGTAGAATCTGTATTTGATAGAGCCCAAGGGGGATATTCAGTCGTGGGTATCGTCGCTGGCAAAGGTATGTTTGCCTTTCGTGATCCACACGGCATACGTCCGCTTGTATATGGTAATAGACGCAACGAGGATGGTACGGTAGATTATATTTTTTCATCTGAAAACACCATGTATTACCCTTTGGAATTTGAATTGCGCGGAGATGTCGGCCCAGGAGAAGTTATATTTATATCAAATGAAGGAAAATTATTTTGTAGAAAACTACGCAACGAGAGTTTTACACCGTGTGTTTTTGAATATATATATCTAGCTCGTCCAGATTCCCTTATAAATAACATTAGCGTCTATAGGTCCCGTCTACGCATGGGACAAAATCTGGCAAAAAAATGGAAGCATGAATTTCCAAACGTAATACCAGACGTTGTTGTACCAGTTCCTTTTTCTTCCAATACGGCCGCACTGTCATTTGCAAATGAAATTGGTGTACGATATTCAGAAGGACTATATAAAAATCCGTTCGTTGGACGAACATTTATAATGCCTGGGCAAGAGGAAAGACAAAAATCAATTTTGCAAAAATTATCCCCACAAGAAACAGAATTACGCGATAAAAACGTATTATTGCTAGATGACTCTATTGTCCGTGGCAATACTAGCAAACAAGTTGTAAACCTTGTACACAACGCCGGAGCCAAACGTGTCTATCTAGTGTCCACTTGCCCTCCGGTAAAATATCCTGACTTTTATGGCATTGACATACCAACACGCAGTGAACTCATCGCCGCCAACAAAACTATAGAAGAAATAAGAAAATATATTGGGGTGGATATTCTTATGTATCAAGATATCGAAGACTTGATAGAAGCCGTAACCCGCAAAGGTGAACACCATATCGACCGACTTTCTATGCCGTATCTGGACGGTTGGTATGTAACTGGAGATATAGATGAAGAAAAAATAAAAGAACTTGAAAAACGTAAAGAACATAAAAATCGTTGTTGAATAAGAATTAAGCAAATTAAGAATTAAGTATGAAGATCCTACTTATTGGCTCTGGAGCACGCGAACATGCTATTGCTCGCGCCTTTAGACGTTCACCACAAAATGTAGAGCTTTTTTGTTTTGCCTCTAACAATAATCCCGGCATTCAAGAATTGTGCGCTGGCTATACAGTTGGAAATACAACAGATAAAAAAGCTATTTTAAATTTTGCAAAGCAAAATAATATTGAATTGGCCTTTATTGGACCAGAGGCTCCTTTATCTGTCGGCGTGGCAGACATTTTGTGGGAAAATAATATTTCATGTGTTGGTCCTAAACAAAAATTAGCTCAGCTTGAGACAAGTAAAAGCTTCACGCGCGATTTGATGAAAGAATATAACATTCCCGGTTGCCCAAAATACAAAAAGTTTGAATCCATGCAGGGTGTCGAGGAATTTTTAAGTAAGTTGGGAGAAATATATGTCGTAAAAGCGGATGGGCTTATGGGTGGCAAGGGTGTAAAAGTCGCTGGAGACCACTTACATTCTCACGAGGAAGCACTTCAATATTGTCAGGAATTAATTGACCAAGGCGGTTCATTTGTCATTGAAGAAAAACTAATTGGACAAGAATTTTCTCTTATGAGTTTTTGTGATGGCGAGCATTTGGCGCATATGCCGGCTGTACAAGATAATAAACGCGCGTTTGTAAATGACGAAGGACCAAATACTGGCGGTATGGGAAGTTATTCTGATGCCAATCACAGTTTGCCATTTTTAACTGATGAAGACATAAGGCAAGCTCACAAAATAAATCAGCAGACTTGTGATGCTTTAATAAATAAATTTGGTGAAGGATATAAAGGAATTTTATATGGAGGATTTATTGCGACCAAAAATGGTGTGCGGATTATTGAATACAATGCTCGATTTGGTGATCCAGAAGCCGTGAACGTCCTGCCAATCTTGAGGTCAGATTTCGTAGAGATTTGTAAATCAACAACAAACGGAACGCTGACACAAAGTCAAGTTCAATTTGAAAATAAAGCAACAGTATGTAAGTATGCAGTGCCAGATGGCTACCCAGATAACCCAGTAAAAAATCAAAAAATAGAGGTGGCAGCTGTACAAAATAAAAATCAACTTTATTATGCCTCTGTAGATGAACGAGACAACAACCTATACGAGATGGGATCCAGGACTATCGCCGTGGTGGGTATTGGAAACACGATTGCTGAAGCGGAAAAAATTGCTGAAGCGGAAATTAAAAAAATAAAAGGACCACTTTTCCATCGGGAGGATATTGGTACTAAACAATTAATTCAAAAAAGAATAAATATGATACAACAACTAAGACAGGGGGTGGGAGGAAAAAATAAACTGAAACTAGCAATCCTTGGCTCAACCAAAGGCACAGACATGGAGGCTATTGTCGAAGAAATAAATAGAGGAAATATAAATGCCTCAATAGAAGTTGTAATTAGCGACAAACAAGATGCATACATATTAGAACGTGCCAAAAATCATAATATAAAAAATATTTGTTTACTGGCAGAAAAAGAAGAATCGCGCGAAGAATATGATAAAGAACTGATAAACCAATTATCTAATTATCAAATTGACCTCATCTTACTCATTGGATATATGAGGATTCTGTCTGCTATTTTTGTCCAAAAATATAAAGACAAAATAATGAATGTTCATCCTTCACTTTTACCTGCTTTTGCCGGCGGAATGGACTTAAATGTACATAAAGAGGTTTTGCGCGCGGGTGTAAAGATAACAGGATGTACCATTCATTTTGTGGACGAAACAGTAGACGGCGGAAAAATACTTGTCCAAAAAGCGTGTTCGGTTGAAAAAAATGATACAGAGGAAACTCTTAAAATGAAAGTGCAGAAACTCGAGGGCGAAGCATTTATAGAAGCTATCAAGATTTTTGAGGAAGAATATTGTACTAAGGTTGCACCTATCAAACGCGCCCTTATTTCTGTTTCAGATAAAAAAGGAATTGTAGAATTTGCACGAGAACTATATAGATCCGGTGTAGAAATAATTTCCACAGGCGGAACAGCCAAAGTTTTACGAGAAGCTGATATTACTGTCATAGACATATCCGACTTCACCGGTTTTCCGGAGATGATGGACGGACGCGTAAAAACACTCCATCCGCTGGTGCACGCTGGAATTTTAGGTCTGCGTGACAAGCACGCTGAACAAGCTCGACAACAAAACGTACGCTGGATTGATTTAGTGATCTGTAATCTCTATCCTTTTTCAGAGACGATAAAAAAACCAAATGTAACTGAAGAAGAGGTTATAAAAAATATAGATATTGGCGGTCCGACCATGATCAGGAGCGCGGCCAAAAATATTGACTGGGTCGGAGTACTAGTCGACCCGGCTGATTATACTCCCCTGCTCGAAGAGTTAAAACAAAACCAAGGACTAACTGAAGAGACTAGAAAAAAACTTTCGGCCAAGGCTTTTGCCCACACCGCACAATATGATGCAATCATAGCCGACTATTTCAAAGTGAAAAACTTTCCTGACACGCTGGCGCTTATGTACCATAAAGCCTATGACCTTCGCTATGGAGAAAATCCACATCAAAGCGCCGCTGTTTATGCTGAACCAAACATCAGCAAAAATAATTTATTGAATGCCAAAATTCATCAGGGCAAAAAACTTTCATATAATAATCTAAGTGATGCCGACGGCGCTCTAGCCGCACTAAGAGAATTTAGTGAACCGACTTGCGTGGTGGTAAAACATGCCAACCCCTGCGGAGTGGCTGTGGATAATAACATCACCGAAGCCTTCAAAAAAGCATACAATGCTGACAGCCTTTCTGCTTTTGGTGGTATTATTGCCATAAATAGACCATGCAATACTGACATAGCTGAAGAAATCGTAGAAGTCTTTGCCGAAATAGTCATCGCTCCAAGCTATGAACCATATGCCCTGCAAATCCTGACAAAAAAGAAAAATATGCGTGTATTAGAAATTGGCGAGATTAAACCGACAAAAGAAAAACAAGAAATAAAGTATATTGATGAAGGACTGCTAGTGCAAGATATAGACACCAAAATAATAACGAAAGATGATCTACAATTTGTAACAGATAAAAAACCAACCGAGCAAGAAATGAAAGACATGCTCTTTGGTTGGAAAGTATTAAAGCACGTGAAGTCCAACGGTATACTTACTGCTAAAAATAATGTCACACTCGGTATCGGCCCGGGTCAAGTTTCACGAGTCGATGCAGTAGATATTGCTGTCAAAAAATCTGGAGCCAACATCTATGGCGCAATTCTTGCTTCCGATGCTTTCTTTCCTTTCCGCGATAGTGTAGATAAAATTGCTACCACTGGAATAAAAGCCATTATCCAGCCCGGCGGAAGTATAAAAGACGAAGAAATAATTCAGGCCTGCAACGAACACGGCATTGCCATGGTGTTTACTGGGGTGAGATGTTTTAAGCATTGATTACACTGATTTCTTCTTAATTCCACAGATTATAAAATTCCGAAATTATTCGGAATTTTTTTGTGCTTTAGTGCTGTCGTGCTCAAGTACTCAAGTACTCAAGTGACATCATAATTCGGTGCGCTCTTTATTTCCCGCAAATCATGTGGGTGGCTCTCCTTCACACCCGCTCCGGTAATTTTTACAAACCTTGCTTTTTCTTGAAGCTCTCTTATAGTTCGCGCGCCATTATATCCCATGCCACTACGTAATCCCCCGGCCAGTTGATATAAAATACGCGCAACAGGGCCTTTGTACGGCACTCGCCCACTAACGCCTTCTGGGACAAATTTCTTTTTTTCATCAACATCCGCCTGTCCATACCTATCCTTGCTTCCGTACTCCATAGCCTCAATACTTCCCATACCACGATATAATTTATACATTCGTCCATCAATAAACTCTACTCGTCCGGGTGACTCATCAGTTCCGGCAAATATATTTCCCATCATAACAGTACTCGCCCCAGCTGCCAACGCTTTCACAATATCTCCTGAATTCTTTAGGCCCCCATCAGCAATGACTGGAACACGTCCGCCCACACCTTTCACTACTTCCAAAATAGCAGACAATTGCGGTACACCAACTCCAGCTACTACTCGGGTGGTGCATATTGACCCCGGACCAATCCCCACTTTCACCGCATCAGCCCCAGCTTCTACCAACTCTTGGGATGCTTCGGCTGTGGCAATATTCCCGGCAATCACTTGCGTGTTTGGGAATTCGTGTTTTAAATATTGGACCATTTTAATTACGCCCTCGGAATGGCCATGCGCGGTATCAACGACGAGAACATCGGCTCCGGCTTTAATCAATTCCCGCGCGCGCTCCAAAGATCCATTACCTACGCCAATAGCCGCCCCGACACGCAATTGTTTTACTTCACTTTTTGTCGCTTGAGGATATTTGACATCTTTTTCAATATCACGCCTCGTGACAATGCTTGTCAGCCGGCCATGCTCATCAACAATACAAAGTGTTTTTAAACGATGCTCGCGAATCATTAGATTAGCTTCATCTAAACTAATCCCCTGCTTAGCCACAACCATTTTATCCACGGAAATCATCCTTTCCTTTACATAAGAATCTTTATCTTCCACATCAAAATAATCTACGTCGCGAATAATTCCCTTAAGTACCCCATATTCATCAACTACCGGATTTTTTTTAAAACCAAATTCATCTCGGACTTCAATGACTTTCTCAATCTTATCATTTGGCCTGACAGTTAGAGGATCTTCTATAAAACCGCTTTCAAATCTTTTTACCTTTCTAACTTCTCTAACTTGTTGTTCCAGTGTCAAATTTTTGTGAATTATTCCAATCCCTCCAGCCAAAGCCAACGAAATTGCCATTTTATGCTCAGTAACAGTGTCCATTGGAGAAGAAATAAGTGGTAAGTGCAGTTGAATTTTTTTTGTCAATTGTGTTTTTAAAACAGCATCTTTTGGTAAAATGCTTGATTTCTGCGGAACAAGAAGGACGTCGTCAAATGTGAGAGTTTCGTCGAAGTTGTTGAACATAAAAAATAATTCATCTAAATTACAATTCACCTAATTTATCTAATAAAATTCCAAAAATTAAAACCTGCTATTTGATCTTTTATTAGGTTAATTATAAATTAGGTGAATTAGACAATTCAACCAATTTTGTGTTATATTACCCATAATTTAGCATCAAAATGAGAATATGTCAACGGCTAACAAATTAGAGATCGCTATACTGGATTTCGGCTCCCAATACACTCATCTCATTGCCCGACGAGTACGGGAATTGGGAGTAAAGTCTCATATTTATCCAAATAACACAAAAGCGACCGACTTGAAAAATGCAATCGGTATTATTCTTTCTGGAGGTCCGAGAAGCATTGTTCGAAAACCGAAACTTGAATTTGATCAGAAAATTTTTGAACTCAATATTCCAATTTTAGGTTTGTGCTATGGCCATCAACTCATAGCTGATTTTTTTGGTGGCAAAGTAGAAAGCGGAGATTCGCGTGAATATGGAATTGCGAGGCTCAATATTGATGGTCGGTCTCCCATATTTAAAAATATCAACAAAAATACCAGCGTCTGGATGAGCCATGGCGATCATGTCGAGAAACTGCCGGAAAATTTTACCCAAATTGCCACTACCGGAAACAATTCTGTTGCGGCCATGGCCAATTCGCAAAAAAAAATATTTGGCTTCCAATTTCATCCCGAAGTGTATCATACTAAACAAGGAAGGCTGATGCTGTATAATTTTATTTTTAATATTTGCCGGGCAGAGCAAAACTGGACAACGGACAAATTACTAAAGCAAATTAAAAAAGATATTAAAAAACAAGCATGGGACAAAAATATATTTTTGTTAATCAGTGGCGGAGTGGACTCTACAGTTTCTTTTGCTTTGCTCAAAAAAGTTCTTGGTAAAGATAGGGTTTATGGATTGCACATAGACCATGGGCTCATGAGAAAAAATGAATCAGAACTTGTCAAAAAATCTCTTGCTAAAATCGGTTTGGATGACTTGCATATTTACGATGCTGAAAAAGAATATCTAAAAAAATTGAAAGGGGTTGTTGATCCAGAAGAGAAAAGAAAAATTATTGGAAATTTATTTTTGGATATTACGAATCAGGTGATGAAGAAAAAAAAGATGACCAAAAACAAATGGTTGATAGGTCAGGGAACTATTTATCCAGACACTATAGAGTCTGGCGGGACAACTAATGCCGATGTCATAAAAACTCATCACAACCGCGTCCCCCGCATTGAGCAGATGATTTTAGAAGGCCGGATAATAGAACCGATTAAAGAATTGTATAAGGACGAAGTAAGGGAAATTGGCCTAAAGTTAGGACTGCCGGAAGAGTTAATTATGCGCCACCCTTTTCCCGGGCCGGGACTAGGAATAAGGTGTTTGTGCTCGGACGGTTCAAAGGAAAGAGCTAAAAGATTGAAAATTAAAGATTCAAGATTAATAACCTGGCTTTTACCTATCAAATCAGTAGGGGTGCAAGGAGACGAACGCAGTTATGCTCATCCGGCTTTAATAACAAATATTGTTCAAGAAAAAAAGATAGACTGGCAATTTTTGCATCTCGTATCACCACAAATTACTAATGGGAATAAAGATATAAACCGAGTAATATTTCTTTTACATGGCGACGCTAAAAAATTAAAAAAGGCAAAAGTCAAAAAAGCTTATATCAGCAAAGCAAGATTGGATCTCTTGCGCCGGGCAGACGCAATTGTAAATAAACATATTTTTAATAACCCAAAATGCTCCCACATCTGGCAAATGCCCGTGGTACTCGTGCCTTTTGGATATGAGCATGGCGAATCAATCGTCTTGCGTCCGGTAGAATCGCAGGAAGCAATGACCGTGTCATTTGCAGAGATACCTGAAGAGATATTGCAAAATATCACAGAAGAAATAAAGAAATTAAATAGAATCGATTATATTTTTTATGACGTGACAAATAAACCACCGGGAACTATAGAGTGGGAATAAAAAAAATTGCCATATAGAACTAGACATGAAATAGAAGAAGGTTCTCCCGAAGAATAATAAATCCCACTAACGTGGGATTTTTTGTAAAATACTCTCCAACTCCCCCACTGTACTCACCTTCACCAACTCCTGCTTAATCATCTTCATCCCCGGCAATCCTTTAAAATAATAGATTAAATGTTTTCGAAGAGAAATAATGTTCCCATAGTATTTTTCATGAAGATTGGCATGTCGTAATACAACATCAATCCTTTCTTCCAAAGATATTGGTAATTGGTAATTGGTAATTGGTAATTTTTTAAATATCCAAGGGTTGCCAAGAGCGCCTCTCCCAATCATCACCCCATCTGCCCCTGTTATCTCAAGACAACGTTCAACGTCTCCTCTACTTCTTACATCACCATTTGCTATCACTGGAATCTTGATCTTAGTCTTAACTTCACCGATCCTCTCCCAATTCGCCTCTCCAGAATAACCTTGTTTTTTGGTCCGACCATGAATAGTAATTAGATCCACACCTGCTTCTTCCAATTTTGGCGCAAATTCAAGAATTTCATCATCTCTACTCCACCCCAACCTCGTTTTCACGCTCACTGGAACGCCTAAATTGGCCTTTTTAAGCGCTTTTACTATGGCCACGGCTCGATCATGGTCGCGCATCAGATCAGCCCCAGCATGACCTTTTTTGGCGATCTTTGGCACTGGACAACCCATGTTTATGTCAATACCGTCTGTTTTAAATTTATCAACAACAATTTGAGCTGTCTGTGCCATTCTCCCCGGATCGCTCCCAAAAATTTGCTGTACAATTGGCCGTTCAACATCATCAAACTCACACATCCTCAAAGTCTTCTCATTTCCTCTCACAATCGCCTCCGCGCTCACCATTTCACGAAAAATTACAAAGCTACTCCCTGCAATTTGTCGTGCAATACTACAAAAAGGCCCGTCCGTATAATCAGTCATAGGTGCAAGCGCGAGGATTGGTTTTTTTATTTTTTTCCACATACATCAAATATCTAGTGGACTCGTGATATTCTCCAAATTATTACGCGATACTTTAGTATAAATCTGGGTTGTTTGCAAGTGAGAATGACCAAGAAGCTCTTGGATATAACGAATATCTGTCCCCTGTTCCAACAAATGAGTAGCAAAACTATGCCGAAATGTATGCGCGGAAATATTTTTGGATATATTTGCTATTTTTGAATAATTCTTTATCATTTTATCAATTGATCGAGTTGTCAACTTTCCTCCCCGGCCATTTGTGAATAAAAAATCATTTACCTGCTTTATTCTCTGCTGAATTTTTAAAATGGGTAATAATTTTTCTGGCAATGGAACATATCTATCCTTATCCCCTTTTCCACGATACACACGAAGCATTTTGCGATCTAAATCAATATCTAACATTTTTATATTAACCACTTCACTTACGCGCAATCCACACCCATAAAGAAAACTAATAATACAGTTATATTTTGGGTTAACTGCTACCTCAAGTATTTTATGAACTTCTTGCTTTGATAACACAACAGGCAATCTTCTCTTGTTTTTTGCGCGTGGAATATGTACGAAAAATCCTCTTTTCATAATGGTTTCAAAATAAAATTTGATTGCACTATATGCACTGTTCAAAGTGGATGCAGACTTACCGCTTATTGCCAAAAATTCCAAAAAATCTTTTACATGCTTTGTTTTTATCTCTCTTGGTCCTAAACTTGCAAATCTTAGGCATTCGTTGATATAATGGATATAGCTTTTTACTGTTTTTTGGCTAAATCCACGCAATTTCATTTCTTGCTTGAGTTGGTCAATAGGATCCCGGCTTGGACGATAGTGAGGTGAATTCATAATATGGTTGTGTTTACACGTTAATGGAAATATTATACTATATTTTAGCCGAAAAATTAAGGAGTTCTGATATAATAAGTTATATGAAATACATGTTTTCCTTTTGGGGCTATCGCCCCAGCTCTTAAAAAGAATCCGATTTTGTTTTTCTTTTATTATAGAGGGGAAATATGGAGTTTTCTCCACTGCGTT
>Ga0210057_1004905_pt1 | contig 17453 bp, 13 predicted proteins | sample CryGeyCG2114_010_2_FD_183968 | JGI IMG/M metagenome (GOLD analysis project Ga0210057, IMG submission 183968) | Groundwater microbial communities from aquifer - Crystal Geyser CG10_big_fil_rev_8/21/14_0.10 (SPAdes) (version 2) | ecosystem: Environmental > Aquatic > Deep subsurface > Groundwater ...
GCTGCTAAAATACAATTAAACTTAGGAAGAAATAGATTTAGAAGTATGATAGAAATTTTGTACGCTTTTCTCAAAGCGAGATTTTGGCTAATGCCAAATGTCTATTGCTCATAACTTTACACTGCCAAAAATAGAAAGATTTATAAAACAAAATTATAAAGATGTATATACAACATATAGTGTTGTGTTTATTTGATAAAAATGTACGATCCAGACCAAACGAGAATAGAACCGCTTGTAGAGTTATGTAGGACGCAGTATTGTGTTCCTAACCCAACAACACTTGTCGATCCACGGGTTTTTGAAGACGTGTTTGGCCGACGTCGAGATGCAGGTTCATTTGGTACGGTGACTCAAAGTCCGAAGGGTGGTGTTCGTAAAATATTGGCGTTTAGTGTAACGCCGTCAGTCCAACTTGAAGGGATACATAGCGACGTTAAAATAGACCATATTGGTGGAAGGGATTATGTGTTACGAACTGGCACAGGTCCATCACTTGAGTTCACACTTTCAGAACCAGACCACCTCCATGTTGTAGGTGGAGTCATGGAAGGTGTAATTTTACGTTCATTACAAGGTGTTGAAGGGGTTGTTCCATATCATGACAGGAAATTTATTGTTGTTGAGGGGACTATTTTTATGTCAACAGAAATGGATGAAGCTCCTGGGGAACCAACAGATAAACTTTTACAACGAGGAATAACATTAGAAACAGCATTGAGGATATCGTATGATGCAGCATTGACTCTTCAAAAAATTCATGAAAAAGATATTGTTCATGGTGATGTAACCCCTAAGAATATTATGTCAGATGGAACAAGAACTACAATCACAGATTTTGGCAATTCGCGAGTTATTGGATTTGATAGGTATTCACAACTTCCATACCGTGAAGATAACGAGAGATCTTTTGTTGTTAGTTGTGTAAATGCGCTTCCTAAAATAGGAACTCCGGCATATTTTGCTCCCGAAACATTGTTTGAAGGGCCTTCAATTCCTGGCGATGTTTTCTCAATGACAACAACAGCACTTTATTTAATGACGGGAATGATTGTCGCTCCCGCCATTACAAAAAACGGCTGGAGTTCTAAAATTCGTAACGTACTTGAAACAACAATGGTAGGAGATAGAGTTCCTGAATGTGTTAGAGAAGCTATTTATTTTAATCTTTCTGTATCACCAATAAAAAGGAATTTGGGGACGCTCATTTATGCTTTAGGAAAATCTCTTGATAAAGCGGTTTCTGATGCTGTTGGTGTTTATTCTTATTCTCCAGTATGTGCTCAAACAGAAGTTCCTCGTCAATATAATATTGATTTAAGACAGCTTGGCCAAGCTACAACAGAATTACCATCTCAATCATTTGGTGATGCCGGAACAGCACCTTCTTTAGTGAATTATGAAGATCTGGGGCAACCTACTCCACAACGGTATCGTTCAAGAGACTTACCTATGATGGAAACACTTGGGTCTCAAATGTTACCTGCAATGATGTCTACGGAATCATCTCTTCTATAAAACAATAAAAAATCTATTCAATAACAATCCCAACCTTTCCCGGCATTGCCGATTTTGCTTTCTCATGCTGACTTTCATTTGCAAGAACAATATCGATTGGACATCCAAACTCTTTTTCCAAAAACTTTTTTGCATCGTTCATGACTGCACATTCTTCTTCTTGTGACGTTACCATTGAAGGTAGTTTTGATACGTCTTTCAAAACAGAACCAACAATTTTACTGATTTCTTTTCCTTTCATTTTCATACGTTCTTCTTCAAGAATGCATTTAATTATCTCGCCAACATTCCGTGTTACAGATATTTCATGAGAAAGAATAGTGAACATGTTATATAACCAAGGTTCTGCTATGAACAACGTACACTTTTGTGGCGTATCTACCTTCGCTAATTTGATAATATTTCGCATACCATCCATTACATTTCTTACCAGTTCTTCACCAGCATGTGATGCACGATGTATTGTTGTTTCATCGTACGTTGGCCATGATGATGATGATACAAGACTTTTTGATGGATTAAGTTCTTCACTAATATGAGGTGTGATTGGGTTCATTATTGTGCACCATATATCCAAAACATGAGTAATAATTTTTTTATTTTCTCCACCTCGTCGTACGTACCATCGAAGATCATCATACATTGTAAAATACACTTTTGATGCTAGTTCTCTTAAATCGTACGTCTTCATTACATCTTTCATTTCTTTCAAGTGTTGGTTCATTCGTGAGAGTAACCATGTATCAATAATTTTCTTCGATCCATTTTTTGTCTTTAATTCTTCAACAACACTATAGATACGTTCCAATGCATTCTTATAATTCATGACAATATCTTCTGTCCATACCACGTCCGTATGGGGACTTCCAATATGTGCATAATATAACCGCATTGCATCAACACCATACTTGGTAACTGCTTCTGGAATGGGGACAGCACCGCCTTTACTTTTAGAAATTTTACTTCCCTTCCCAGTAACCCACCAGTTAACAAAAATCCCTTTCGGCCACTTTTCTTCAGGAAGAATCGCAACGTGGTTCATCAGGAATACGGGAAAGTGAACAGTTTTATGTTCCTTCCCACCAAGATTAATATTCAACGGATAAAAATAATCAAACTCTTCTTTAATTTGTTTCCATATGTCTTTTCCTTCTCCTTCTCCAAGGAATACATAATCAAAAAACTCTTCTGTAAGGTCGTGTATTGTAATTGTTTTATTGTTTACAAATTTTGAGACAATATAGTATGCTGGATATAATGTTGAATCACTTATTGGTTCAATTGTCCATTCTTCGTCAAATGGAAATGTACTACCTAACCAATTACCGAGTCGCGCACATGCCCTATCAGCAAACCAATCTATTATCCCCGGAAGATGTTCTGCATACTCTTGAGGATATATTTTCATTTCTTTTACTTGCTCTTTACTTCGTTCTGTAAGTTCAGGGTCAGAATATTTGATAAACCATTGATTGTCTATACGTTTAATAACGACCTTTCCACCACAACGACAGATAACTTCTTCACTTAAATCGTACAATATGTCTGCCTTTCCCGTTTCAAGAAGTTCTGCTTTCATTAACTCTTTTGCATCTTCAACTTTCTTCCCTGAATATTTGCCGCATGTCTCTAACATAATACCTGTGTGGTGATCAACTTTGTACAAATCTTTATTTGCGTCAAAAAGTCTTGTATCTTGTAATGAATGTATTTTTAGCTTTTCAACAATTTCTTTTGTAGGAACATTACCATATCCTTTTGTTTTAATAATTGGAATGAGTTGTATTGATCTAATATCATCCATTGTAAGATTATATTTTTGTAATGTTTTTGTGTCTTTTTCTAGGTCTTGTAAGCCAACATAATCAAATATTGAATTGCTTGGAACTGATGTAACGAGGCCGCTTCCAATTTTTGGATTGCATAATGGTGACGGTAAAATAACAATTTCCATATCAATCCCTGGTGCAATACATTTCTTTCCAATAAGTTTTATTGGATCAACATCTTCTTTTAAAATAACATCATCTTTCTGATAACTTAACTTTTCCGCTGCGTCTCGACTCATTATCCAATTTTCTCCTTCAACCTCAACACGCACATATTGCGCATTTGGATTTATCCACAAGTTTGTTTGACCGTAAATAGTTTCTGGTCTAAGAGTAGCGGCAACAAGATAATCCTCATCAAGTTTAAATTTAAGGAGCGTATATTCGTTTTTTTCTGCATTGCCACCTTGAGAAATGTCCGTCTCTGACGGGTCAACGGCAACAGGCCCACACTTTATACATGCAGTTGCAAAGTACGGTTTCTGTATTAATAAATCTTTTTGCTGTAATTTTTTAAACTGCCATTGGATAAACTTTTCATAATCTTTATGTGTTGAACACAAAAACCTCTCCCAATCACATAAAAAGCCAAACTTTTTCCAGTATTCATTCACATAAATATCATTAAAGTACTTGATAACATTTTCTGGTTTTGTTAATGTTTTAATCGTTTCTGTAGAACATCCATTTTTTGTTAAATAACTAATCCATTCCATATCATTATTCTTTACTTTATGCGCGAACGCTATTGCTTGGTTTCCAGATGCATGCGTTCCGACAGGATAAAGAACTTCCTTTCCCTGTAACCGTTCATATCGACATATGGCATCCGTGTATGAAAATCCTCGCATGTGTCCTACATGAAGAAATCCTGACACTCCTGGATACGCAAAAATCATAAAGAACTTCTCTTTATTCTTGTTCGGTACAGCTTTTCCTATTCCCTCCTTTTCCCACCGCTTCTGCCACTTCTCTTGTATTATTTCCCAGTTAATTGTCATGTGTACTGTGTTTATGGGGATATTTTTAAAGGTTGTGGGAACAAGTTGGGAACTTTTATAAACTATTTTTCCCTCCTTCTTTAGAATGGAAAATCAGTACGTCGTAAAGGTTCTGAACAATATTGCAGACATTCTTGAGATGCAGGGTATCGAATTTAAACCGCAAGCGTACAGGAGAGCTGCACAGGAAATAGATATTTTACAAGAAAGTATTGAAGATATATGTGTCAGAAATGAACTTGAAACTATTCCTGGTGTGGGAGAACATCTCGCTGCAAAGATTAAAGAGTTGGTTGAAACCGGGAAATTACAGTATTATGAGAAATTAAAGAAATTGACAAAGATAGATATTGAAGCTCTTAACGAGATACCAACACTCGGTCCCAAGAAAATTAAAGTTCTTTACAAAAAGTTAAATATTAAAAATGTTAAAAATCTGGAAAAAGCCATTCTGAAAAAGAGAGTACGCGAATTGCCAGGGTTTGGTGAAAAGACCGAAGAAACGTTGTTAAAAGGAATAAACTTTCTTAAAACAACGCCGAAACGGTTTCCGTACGAAAAAGTAGTTCTGATTGTTAAAGAGATAACTAGATATCTCAAAAAACATCCAAAAGTTATAACGGTTACAGTTGCAGGTTCTTTCAGACGGAAAAAATTTACTGTGGGAGATGTAGATTTTGTTATTGTTTCCGCACGGCCAAAAGATGTCATGGACCATTTTGTATCCTATAAACAAGTTGAGGATATTATTGCGAAAGGTCCAACACGAGGTTCAGTACGGTTACATACTGGGTTGCAGGTTGACATTCGTATTGTACAAGAAAAAGATTTTGGTTCTGCGTTATTGTATTTTACTGGTAATAAACAACATAATATTGAACTTCGGAAGATTGCGTTACGTCAGGGATATACACTTAGTGAATATGGACTATTTACATTGAAAGATAAGAAATGGGTTGCAGGCAAGACTGAGAAAGATATTTACGCTAAGTTAGGATTAAGGTACATTCCACCATTAGAACGTCTTGGTATGAAAGAGTTTGAACAGTATAAAATTAAGAAAACTAATCAATAAACATGATATAATTAGCATCTGATAGAATTTCAATACGGAAATTCGTTTCGTTTACAATAACAGCCAATAACACCAAGACATTTATTTTTAGAACTTTTCTTTAGAATTATTTGTTTTTTTTACGAGAGTAATAACATGGCGGCTTCATATTTTGGTAGAATTATTCTTTTTGAACTTTCAAGATGTAACTGATTCCACTTGTTTTCAAGTTTTTTCCGTACTGACTTCTTTGCTTCTCCTTGAGTTTTATTTTCGTACGTAAACGCCGCTTTAAACTGACCAGAAATACTATCAAATGCACTCATTGCATCCGCTTCGACAATTATCTGCTCTTCAACATTTTCTCTTGAATGTTTCTGGGAACCACGATGATGCAAGATACAATCTTTTACTCGTTTAATTTTGTTTTCAGGATATCCAAATTCTCGTAATTTTTCTTCTGCGATTTTTGCTCCCGTAATATGATAGTCTTTCCTTCCATGAATAATAGACCCAATATCATGTAACCATGCGGCAAGCTTAACAATTTCTTTATCAGCATTCAATTGATTCGCTAACATCTGGGCATATTCTACCATTGGAACAAAATGGTATGGAAATGGTTCATACCCATATTTACTTGTTGGTTTTTTACATTCATCTTCAACAAATTTCCTTACTTCTTGAATTATATCCATACGTTAAAGAAATTTATTATATCCTTATAAATTTTATGAAAATAACCATTACCATTTTTACTCAATAAACTTTATATAAAAAGAAGCATCTGAAACGTATATGGAAATTCGTTTCTCTCCATACGATTTTAGGTATAAAGTACAAAATGAGAAAACATACGTTTATCTCTACAGTAAACTCGACGATGGAACAAAAGTGTGTGTCGTTCATGAGTATACCCCTTACTTTTATGCAGACATATCCAATAAACATGTACAAGAAACATTGAAGAACATTACAGTTGATGTACAGGGGAACGTAGCAAAGGTTGTTCAGATAGAATCTGTTGAAAAAGAACTTCTTGGGAAGACAAAGACATTCTCAAAAATAACCGTAAATTACCCCAAAGCAGTTCCGGTTATTGCACAAGAACTTGCAAACCGAGGAATACAATGTTATGAAACGAACATTCCTTTCATTGATAGGTATGTCCGAGATAAAGGAATAACGCCAATGACGACAGTGAATGCACATGGCGAGTTCTCAGCAAAGGGGATCTTACGTGTTCCTGTCTTTGATGCGTCTGTTGTTGAAAGTGTCAGTAAAGAAACGCAGAAAAACTGGAAAATCCTAGCAATTGATATTGAAACATATGCAGTGAAGAAAGAAATAAATCCAACAAAAAATCCTATCTTAATGGTGGCATTGTACGGTGTTGACGAGGGGGGTACTATATTTAAGAAGGTTATTACATGGAAACGGTTTGACACTAAACTCGATTATTTAGAAATTGTTTCAGATGAAGTTGAACTTCTAAAGCTCCTTAAGAAAACACTTATTGAATACCAGCCAGATATTATTACTGGTTATTTCTCTGACGGTTTTGACTTTCCATACATTAAAACACGGGCAGACAAGCACGATGTTCTGTTTGATATTGGACTTGACTACTCACAGCTTGACATTCAAAAAAAGTCTGGGTTTAGATCAAGTGAAGCACGGATAACGGGAATACTTCATCTTGACATGTTAAAATTTATTCGGAATATTTTTGGGAAGAACCTTCATACAGACACATATTCATTAGATGCAGTTTCTCGTGAACTTCTTGACACACCAAAACATGACGTTGACATTAACAATCTAGCACACGTATGGGACCACGACAATGAAAAACTGGAAGATTTTTGTAAATATAATCTTCATGATGCACATTTAGCGTACCAATTATGTACAAAACTGTTGTTTGACATTCTTGAATTCACGACAATAATAGGATTACCGTCGCATGATGTTATTAGAATGAAGTTTAGTAGACTTGTTGAGAATTATATTCTTAAAAGAGCAATAGAGTACAATGTCATTGCTCCCAACAAACCGGTTGATTCAGAAATGAAAGAACGGATGGAAGAATCTATCCAAGGAGCATTCGTGTACGAACCAACACCAGGAATATATAAAAATATTGTTGTGTTTGATTTCCGTTCATTGTATCCAACGATAATTACTGCACATAATATTGGTCCTGAATCGTTTCAGTGCGCATGTTGCCAATCAAACGTTGTACCTGGCAGAGAACAATACTGGTTTTGTGCCAAAGAACGAAAATTTATTCCAACGGTCCTTGAACAACTTGTCCTTCGTCGTGTTGATCTTAAACGGCTAATTAAAAATGCACGAACTAACAATGAAGATACCAGAATGCTCGAATCACGGTCATATGCACTTAAAACATTAGCAAACTCATTTTATGGATACCTTGGATTTTTTGGTGCACGATGGTACTGTCTTGAATGTGCAGCATCAACAACGGCATACGCTCGCCATTACATTCAAGATACAATCCAGAAAGCAGAGGCGAAAGGGTTTAGAGTAATCTATGCAGATACTGATTCTTGCTTCCTTGTGCTAGACGATAATCAGCTTGATAGGGCAATGGAATTTATGAATGAAATCAATTTTGACCTTCCAGGGCACATGGAATTAGAGTATGAAGGTTTTTTTCCCCGAGGAATTTTTGTTGCGGTTAAAGGAAGTGATAAAGGTGCAAAAAAGAAATACGCGCTCATGCACGATAATGGCGTTATTAAGATTACTGGGTTTGAAACTGTTAGACGTAACTGGTCTTTGTTAGCAAAGGACGTTCAGGAAGATGTTCTTCGTTTTGTGTTACAAGATAAAGTGGATGATGCTATCCAATACGTTAAGGACGTTATTGTGGAACTTAAAGAAGGAAACATTCCTGTAAAAAAACTCATTTTAAAAACTCAGATTACACGTGAGCTGTCACAGTATACATCGTTTGGCCCACATGTTATAATTGCAAAAAAGCTACAAGACAGGGGAGAAACAATTGTTCCCGGAACGGTCGTTGAATATATTATTGTCCGTGGAACTGGGTTGGTCCGAGAAAGAGCGCGCATACCTACGGATGTCAAGAAAGGGGAGTATGATGTTCAGTATTATCTCCATAACCAACTACTTCCTGCAGTATCAAGCATCTTTGCTGTTCTTGGCTATGCTGAAGATGATTTGTTGGGGAAAGGAAAGCAGACCGGATTAGGTAGTTTTTTGTAAGATATCTTTTTTTAGAGAGAAAATTTAAATAGTACGTTCATGCCATTTATAGTATGAACGTTGGTGGTCAGGCAGTAATTGAAGGAGTTATGATGCGTAACAAAGATAAGTTCGCTGTAGCCGTGCGTGCGAAAAACGGCGAGATAAAAATCAAAAAAGAAAAAAGTTCGCGATTTCCAAAAATGTTTAACATTTTCTTCCTTCGCGGCATTGTTGGTTTAGCATACACATTATACGATGGTATTCGAGCATTGATTTGGAGCAGTAATCAACAGTTAGAGACAGAAGAAAAAATTACAAAGAAAGAAACTGTTGGTATGGTTTTGATGTCATTATTGTTCGCAGTCGTATTCTTTGTAGGGTTACCATTCCTTGCGGCACACCTTATTCACTCTGAAGGTGTATGGTTTAACATTCTTGACGGCGTATTCAGAGTAGTTTTATTTGTAGGATACCTTATTGGCATCTCGTTTATGAGCGATGTTAAAGTATTATTTCGATATCATGGTGCAGAACATAAAGCAATTGCATGTTATGAAGCAAAGAAGACGTTAATACTTCAAAATGTAAAAAAGTACTCGCGGTTTCATCCACGATGTGGAACATCATTCCTTTTTGTTGTGTTACTAATTTCAATATTCCTGTTTTCGTTATTGAACGGACCGTTATGGATGAAGTTAGTAGGAAGAATTGTGTTATTACCAGTTATCGCCGGGATAAGTTATGAACTGATTAAGTTAAGCGGTCGGTTTTCTAAGAATCCAATTATTAAAGTGATTATTGCACCTGGTTTATGGTTGCAAAGGATAACAACAAAAGAGCCTACAGAGGAACAGTTAGAAGTAGGTATTGCTGCATTGAAAAGTGTGTTGGAATGAGTATTTGTTTAAAAAAGGTTAGAAAAATCTTCAGCAATTTCGCTTCTTTCACCTTGTGTTAATACCACATATGCAAATAAGGGCGTTTTATTTCTGAGGCGATCTACTGCGGTGGCAATTCCACTTGTTTTTGTATCAAGATATGGATGACCAACCTGAAATGGATCCCCGGTTAAAACTAATTTTGAACCTATACCTACCCTCGTTCCAATAAAAGCTATTTCCCTTCTCGTAAAGTTTTGTGCTTCATCCACAATAACAAATGAATTATAAATTGTTTCACCACTTTCAAAATTAATTGTTCTAAAGTCAAAAGGTGTCTGCCCGGTCATTATTGCTCCAAAATCATCAAGGTCTTGACCAATTCTTCCTAGTGCCGTTAAAATTGGTTTAAAATATGGCGCCATTTTTTCCTCCACATTTCCTGGAAGAAAACCCATTTCTTTTCCCCAACTTGTTTGTGGCCGGTAAACTATTATTTTATTATATCTTCCTGGAAACACACTATCTTCCAAAACTTGTTCTAAAGCGGCTGCCAATGCTAAAAATGTCTTACCGGTTCCTGCTTTACCTATACACGCTACTTCTGTAATATCTTCTCTTAATAAAACATCAATTAAAAAACGTTGTTCAGAGTTCCGAGCCCTGATACCCCCCTGCAATCCTGCTCTTGGTTCATAAATTCTAACAACTTTTGATCCATTTTTAAAAGCTAAAACTGAAGAAGAACTTCCTTCACTATCTTTTAAACAAAAATAAGCATTTAGATCTAAACCTAACTCTACTCCGCTTGCTTTTTCAATAACATCAATCTGCAATTCTTCAGATCTATGGAGGCGACTAATTATTTCTTTTGGCACAGAGAATTCAAACATTCTTTCAAAGAAATCATTTAAATCAATTTTAGCTTGCTCAGCTTCATAATCTTGTGCTTCAATCCTTGGGTTTGAACTTTCAGCTTTTATTGCAGCACCTGTATCTTTTGTTACTAAAATTGTTTCTAAGTCACTATCAGCTTTCAATCTCTGAGCTCTTTCTACGATCCGGTTATCTTTATATGATTGTTCTGCCATTAAACTAATGATCCTCCTTAACAAGAAGGCAGTTTGCTCCTCTACTCCTGCATCTGGACGTAGTTCTTCAGCGAGAGGGTCAGACAAAACAAACAATCTCCCACCAGTATCTAACTGGACACCAGTTCTAAGATCGCCTCTTAGTGATAATTCTCGTAATCTTTCATTTGCTTTTCTTGCATGATACGCCAAGCTCGGATCGTCTTTTCTACTTTTTAATCTATCAAGTTCGGCAAGAACCTCTTGAGTAACATAAACATTATTATCCTCAAAGTCGTCAAAAGCATCAGGATTACTAATTAACACATTTGTATCTAAAACAAAATTCTTTCTCATTCTTTAAAACACCTAGCTATTGTTTCATATTCAGAACCAAGGCGGAACTCATATACTCGTCTTCTGCTATGAAATAATTTTGCTCCCAATCTTAAATTTCTTCCAATTTCTGCAAAATTTCCCATACGGGCCAACTCAATAACTTCATGTTCTAACGAATCTCCAGGAAGTCCTTGAGAAAGAAATTCTTTAGAAGAATATTCGTCTTTAAAGTCCTGAGCTCTTTTTTTCCGCCATACAAGTTCTTGAAGGCGATCATTGAGAAATTCTCGCAATCCATGCTGGAAAGCTCTTTGATACTTTCTTTCTTCTGGAATTGTTCTTTCACTCATTGGAAGAAAATTCTTTCCCGATTGAACAGTAAATTCAGCATATAAAATTCCTAATGTTTCATTATCAACAACATAACGAGAATTATCTTCTAGTCTCACATCGGGGTTTGCCAATCGTTTCGTTAATTGGTAAACATTATGTCTTGTTACTTTTTTCTTTGTAGGCATGAAATGTAATTGTTTTATTCGTTTATAAAACAATTTCGCTACTTAAACAACGATAGTACAATATGGCTTTTAGAATACACAGATTGTATCAACAGACAACACTCTTCCCGTCTTCTTTTCTGATATGGATAACATTCTCAACAAAACTCTCAATCTTAGACTCGTGAGATACAATAATTGTTTGTTGTAAATTAAGCCCTTCCAACACGTCCCGTACTTTATCTAACTGTTCCGAACTGAATCCATCGGTTGGTTCGTCAAGAATAATAATATTTTTTGTATTTATCTGATGGATTATATCATTGATAACTTTGTTCAACGCTAACCTGTACGCAAGTGATGCAGAGGTCCTTTCACCACCACTTAAGTTACTAAAACTAATTTCATAGCCGTTTTGTTCAACCACTGGCGAGAACGAATCGTCTATATGTGCATACATCTGATCATCATCTATCAAAATGGAGAACCATTCCTGGAATAGTTGGTTAAACAACTGATGGATATGGACAAGGACATGCTTTTCAATCGTCAATGTAAGTGCAATAAAGTATGTATCAAGCCAAGCATACACTTCTTTCATTCTGACAAGTTTATTTTTCATTTCTGTAAGTTCAGCAACTATCTTTTCACTTTCTTGTATCTGTTGCGTAATATGTTTATTCTTAATATCAAACTCAGCTTTTGTAACTGCCAACGCTCTTTCTTGCGTGAGTAATCTCTTATTTTCTTGTGTACATTGCTCAACTTTATCTATGACATCATGTACTGTTTTCTGTTGTTCCTGTATATTGGCCAATTCTTTCTCAATAAGAATAATGTCTTGCATACCCTTTGTCTTTTGTTCAACAATATCTTTAATTTGTTGTTCTATAAAATCTCTCTCCGTAAGTTGCTGTAGTAATGTCCGCTTTTGTTGTAGTATCTCATTATTCTGTTCAAGGGTGTGACGTTCTGATACCATTTTCAGTTGTTGCATTAGTTCATTATTCTCTTTCACATTTTCAACAATGCTTTTATGTATTGTATCAATCTGTTGCTGTTTCTTTTGAAGATGTTCAATCTCTAATGCAATACGTGTAGAAAGATTCTCTGCGTGGACAAGTTCTTCAATCTTCTCGGTAACAATCTTACTTTCTGTTACAATCTCAGACTTCTTTTTGTTTAGTTCAAACAATAAATTTTCTGCTTGGTCAATCTTTGATTTCTCTTGCATCTTCGTTTTCTCTTTGTGGTCAGGCGACACTGATTGTAGGCAAGTTGGACATACATCTAACAAATCAATTTTCTGATATATGTCTCGCGAGTGAGATAAAATAGTTTTATTCTTTGTAATGATCTCTGACGTTTTTTCAAATAATTCTTGCAGTTGTACTTTTTTCTTCTGAATAGTGTCTTTTGTTTCTAATTGCAACTTCATATCTTTATGTTGTGTTTGCTTTTCTTCCAGTACAGAAACATCATCTTTATACTTTTTTAGTTCTGTTTGCTTTTCTTGTATCGTACGTTGGGTATACGCACATTTTTCCTGTAATGACGTTTTTTGTTGTACTATCACACTTTTCTGATATTCTAATTCATGTATTTCTTGTTGGATAGTTTCTGTAACACATTCTTGTGAAAATAAAAATTGTGTTATTGTACTCTTTAACTTTTCTTCTTTCAGTTGTAACTCGTCATATTGCCGTTTCTTTTCAATCTTAATACTATTTTTTAAAGACAGTTCTTGTTGTAGCCTCCTGAACAATGTATGTTCTTTCTCAAACTGGTCTCGTTGTTCATTATTTTTAACAATGTTTTCTTGTATGGAATGAAGTTGTGGGATGATATGTTCCAACTCATTTTGTATTTGTTCTTTTTCCGCATGGAACCTTTTACATTTTGTTTTCTCAATCTCTAACGGTTCTGTTTTCGTGTTTAAGATTGCAATCCACGTTCTCGTCTTTTTAAGATACAATTGAACATTCTCACGAATATTTTTATATTTATCAATATTGAATATTTTACGAAGAACGTCTAATCGTATGTCGGGATTCTCTTGCAGAATGAACTTCATTTCTTCTTGAGGAGTATAAACTGTGTATCGAAATATATAATTCTTATTTTTAGTAATGAACTCTTCAGGATATCCTAATAAATGTACTACTTCTGCTTTTAATTCAACTGGTGTCAATTCTTTCTTAACAGAATCAATAATGATATGTCCCGCGGATTGTTTTATAATATCTTTTTCTTTTGTGAGTGTTCGGCGTATTGTAACATTCTTGTTCTGTATACTAAATACAAGTTCTACAAATCCTGACGTTGTTCCTTTCCGCAATAACGCTTCACCAGGAAGGTCCGGTCGTGCAGTTCCAAACAACGCAAATTCTATCGCAAGCAGAATTGATGATTTGCCACATCCAATATCACCCGAAAGTAACGTTGATCCGTTAGGAAACGTAACTGTTTCATCACGATATGACCTAATGTTATGCAGTGTGATTTGTTTCAGAAGCATACTTTATTAGGGCACAGTATGATTTATATAGATTATTGTGGTGAAATAGTAAGAAATAACATAGTTTCATCTATAGAAATCGTTATAAAAGAGTATATTCTGAAACTGTCTTTATGGAAGATAAACATATTGCCAAAATTATTCTTGATCTTCACAAAACTGGGTGGAGCGATTCTACCCCTGCTGGTGTTGAGAAAGTCAGTAGTCTCGATGAACTGTGTACTGATACGACGTTTCTTGTACGGATGGACACTTCCGATGCTGTTTATCGCGTTGGTGTATTTACAGTACAAGAATTAGAAAAGAATGATACTTATATCACAATTATAAAAGGTGCCTATGTTGAATTTGAGTTACGTGCACATGAAGATAGTTGTGGAGTAAACATTATTGCTCGATATTCTTTGCCTCTATGTTGTGGGTCGGTAAGACACTATTTTGTTCGTCAGGACCACATTGATACTGGGACTGTGCATCGTATTATTGAATAAGTCTCTATCTACTCGTACTCACAAAACTATATAAGCACAAATATCTTTTTTTCTATATTATGTCTATTATTACTACTATCACTGCGCGGGAAATCCTTGACTCACGTGGAAATCCTACCGTAGAAGCAACAGTATCTACGGGAGATTTTTCTGGTACTGTGTCCGTTCCGTCTGGAGCAAGTACGGGGGATCATGAAGCGACTGAACTGCGTGATGGTGGTACGAGGTACAATGGAAAAGGTGTGCTCAAAGCTATACGTCATATCAAAGAGAAGATAGCTCCAGTCCTCCAAGGAATTGATTGTTCTCGACAACGAGAAATAGATACAGTTATGATTGAACGTGATGCAACAGAGAACAAACACAAATTTGGTGCAAATGCCATTTTGGCAGTATCATTAGCATGCGCAAAGGCAGCATCTGAATCGAAAGGTGTTCCATTATACGAATATCTTAATACATTTCCTCAGATAACAAAAAGTTGTACATTACCACGAGCATTTTTCAATATTATTAACGGTGGGAAACATGCAGATAACAGACTAAGTTTTCAGGAATTTATGATTGTGCCTGATTTAAAATCTTGCAAGAAAAATGTGCAAGCAGCGAGCGAGATATATCATACTTTAAAAAAAGAATTACACAAAACGTATGGAAAAGGAACAACGAATGTTGGCGATGAAGGCGGTTTTGCACCAGAAAAAATGAATAATGCACTCGATGTTCTTAAAATACTAACAAAAGCAATTCGGGATGCCGGATATAAAAATAAAGTCTCAATTGCGATTGATTGCGCCGCCTCAGAGTTCTTTGTCAATGGAAAGTATAATATTGATGGAAAGAAACTTACAAAAGAACAGTTGTTAGAGTATTATTGTACATTGATAAAAAGGTATCCAATCATTTCCATTGAAGATCCGTTCCATCAGGAAGATTTTGACAGTTTTGCAAAATTGAGAGAACGAGTCAACATACAAATTGTTGGTGATGATCTTACTGTAACAAACATCGAACGAATTGAAGCAGCAATAAAAGAAAAAAGTTGTACCTGTTTATTGTTAAAATTGAACCAGATAGGAACATTAACGGAAGCGTTAGATGCAGCACAGAAAGCGTTTGATGCAGGATGGAACGTTATGGTGTCCCACAGGAGCGGCGAGACAGAAGATACGTTCATTGCAGACCTTGCTGTTGGTCTTGGCTGCAATCAGATAAAAGCTGGTGCTCCTTGTAGGGGAGAGAGAACAGCGAAATATAATCGGTTGCTTCTGATTGAAGAAATGATGAAAAAGTAGTGGTTGTTAGTTCTACCTCTTTCCACATACTCCTTCTACTACAAACACGATGATAAATCCAATAATGCCAAACACAAGAACGAGCCAGTTCGTTCCCGCAACGGATATTTTCTCAAGGGGAATGCGTAAAGAACCGAGCATAACGCCAACAAGGAACGAAAGTGTAATGTTCTTAAACTTTCGTAACAAATAATCAACAAATTTTGAAAAGCCGATGAGTCCGCTTATTGCTCCAACAAGGAACGTTCCAATAACTGTCCATTGGTATGTGTTCAATGCAGTAATGATATATTGGTACTGGTTCAGTAACAATAAGATGAACGCACCAGAAATGCCTGGTAATATCATTGCACAGATACCAATTGCGCCAGAAATGAAAATGACGGGTAATGAATGAGTAACGTATACTGTTGAGATCCCTGCAAGAACATAGGACCCAATAAATCCTAACACAACAAAAATTCCTTTTTCAAGAGACAATTTTCCCGCTTTTCGTAATACGAAAAGTGCAGATGCAAGGATTAACCCAAAAAAAAATGCAAATGTTATCCCTGAAAATGTTTCTAAAAAGTACATCATTATTCTCGAAAAAGTAAGGATGGCAATTCCTATTCCTACAATTAAAGGAATAAAAAGAGCAAAATCATTTTTTTGTAACGAATGCCATGACTGTGTAAACTTTCCTTTCAATAGAAATACAAGGAACGAAAAGTCAAATGTTCCTAAAGAATGAATTAACCGCGGATAAATTCCTGTAATGAACGCTATCGTTCCTCCAGACACGCCCGGAATGACGTCAGCGATACCCATACAAAGTCCTCGTAAGAAGATAAGAAAGTGTGCTAAGGTTGAATACTTTTTTTCTTGCATGTCTAAAGAAATCCGCGTATGGTTTTAAATGTTTATGCAATTCTTACAATACGGGCAACAGACACCCTTTAATCCAACAAAAAGAATGGACGTGAACTTGTTCTTACAATGCGGACAATCAACGTTTCTGCTTGAGATTTGTACTCACCTCTTTATCTACTACCCTAAACAACTCTTGCTTTTATAAATCTTATGAAATGATATGATGTTCTCTTGTTTTAAAGAACATAGAAGAACAATAAGAAAAAAAAGAGTAAAATACATACCCTTTAATCAGACGCTAATTTCCAAATGGTTTTAAGTCCGATAATGATTGCTCCCGGGACAACAAACACAACAATGTTACTCAAGATTGATCGTAGGTAAAGACCAACGCCAGGAATTAATCCCAAATTAACTATTCCTGCAAGCATTAACGCAATTGCTGCTACTAAGAACGGCATTGTTTCTTTTGCTGTTAAATTGAACAATCCTACAACAAAACCAAGGATAACTAATGTTGTTACAAGAATTTCCGGTCCAAGAAGACTTCTGAACAATCCTGCGACGATTGCCACAAGTAAACCAACAAAGAATGTATAATGAGCTATACGATGTAACTCAATTGTTGTCTTTTTCTTAACAACTTTTGTAGTGGAGTGGGAAGCCCGCCTCTTTTTTGCCATGATTATCACCTCTTAATGATACTTCTAATGAAACAAAATAAGTATATAAATTATTCGGTTATTAGTAATACTTTACCTTTCTGAAGCGATGATTTGATGCATAAACAGAAGCGGGTTCTGCTTCTGTAGTCTTGCTGTTTCTACAACAGACAGCAAGACTTCTAATATCCCAGCACCTTTATTGCTTCTGC
>Ga0210057_1004907_pt1 | contig 17446 bp, 22 predicted proteins | sample CryGeyCG2114_010_2_FD_183968 | JGI IMG/M metagenome (GOLD analysis project Ga0210057, IMG submission 183968) | Groundwater microbial communities from aquifer - Crystal Geyser CG10_big_fil_rev_8/21/14_0.10 (SPAdes) (version 2) | ecosystem: Environmental > Aquatic > Deep subsurface > Groundwater ...
ATAAGCGCGTTGCTTGAAACAGAATCAATAAAAGAAGAAACTGAATTGAATTTTGAATGTGGAGCCAAACCAACAATAGGAGAAACTATTCAGGGACTGCCTACGCCGTCCGCAATCATTGTGCAGGGAAGGCAGACTGAAACAATACTGTGCGACTTCCCTTCTTTGGAAGCAGGCCCATATTCAATATTCTTTGACTCAAATTTTAAAGCATTGACAAGATGGAATGAAGAACACTATTTCATGGATTCCGCGATAAAATTATACGACGAAGCACACAACATCGACCCATTGGCAAACATACCTGCGAAAAAAGACGAAGGATTCAGCCAGGGAGCAATTAACATCGGAACAGGAATGCAAAGACTGACAGGAATATCACAGACACAGGCAGAAATGCCATGGAGCGTGTCATTCAGCAACAGATGGAGCGGAATAATCTCCTCAATAGATTCGGCTCAATTCCTTGTGCCAAAAGGATTCACGATAACATCAATAGATGGATACCTGCCTGTGGAACAAAAATGCCAGGACCTGCCGCAGGCAGAAATAAAATCGTGCGATGATTCTATAACAAACGTCTACTCCGCACCCGCGGAATTAATATCGAAAATCAAGAATGTGAAATTAAGAAAAGACTTCAACATAAGACTGGGCGTTGATCCTGCGCAAATAATAAAAGGAAGCCTGACATCAAAAGAATTCGCAGTGCTTGCGACATACAACTATAAAGCATCCACTGACGCGTATGTTAATGTAAACAAACCATGAAAAAAACAATTATTATCCTCTTATTGGCTGTTCTTGTAGCATGCACTCCATTAAACAAGGATATTGGAAAAGTCATAAGATCAGGAACACAAGGCTTGCGAATGGAATTTCTGCAAAACCCCGCAGAAATTTATGAAGGCTCAACATTCAGCACATTAGTTGAACTTGAAAACAGGGGCGCTGAAGACATACGGCGCGGGGCGTACATGCTGAGAACAGACGATTATTTGGTTGATTTATCCTCCTCGCCGACAGGAACATTCCAGCTAAAAGGAAACTTGCACAGCATTGGAGGACTGACAAGAATTCAATTCAAAGGACTGACTAAATTTTTAAGCTCGAAAACAGAAAGAACAGCGACGAATTTAGGATTCGACGCATGCTACGAATACCAGACTCTGGCAGACGCAAACGTATGCGTTGACACAGACATTGTGAACAACAATCCAAACAAAGTATGCAAACCATCAACAACAGGAATGGCAGGCGGGCAGGGAGCGCCTGTAGCAGTAACATCTGTAACAACAAAAATGATGCCCGGCGAAGCAGAAGACACCATAATACCTCAATTTGTAATTTCTGTTGCGAATACTGATGGCGGAATACTGACAGCGCCTGCTTCAGCATTATCAACATGCACAGGCAGAGTCATTGAACGAGAAGATTTGAACAAAGTGGCAGTTCAGGCGCAATTAGGAGGAGAAACTCTTGACTGTGGAGAAGGAATTGCGAATATTGTGGATAAAACAATAGTATGCACTCTTGATTCAGGAATACCAAAATCAGCAGGAACATACCTTTCACAGCTCGGCATAACTTTGGATTACGGATACCAACAGACAATAACACAAAGCTTTTCAATAGTCAAAAGGTAATTTCCAGCAAAAACACCACAAAGTATAAATAGACTTTTGGCACGAATAGGGATATGAAATGGCACGCGATTATTATATTATTGATTCTGCTTACTGCGTGCCAGACTTCATCCAAAAAAGAACCAGGAGCAATTGTTGATTACAGAACAGGCAGTGAAGGACTGCGCATACAATTTGTGCCAAACCTGCCACCTTCAACATTGTACGAAACAGAAGACCTGAACGTAATGCTGGACGTATACAACGTCGGAGCTGAAAAAGTAGGCGGACCAGGAGACCGCATTTATTTATCAGGCTTTGATCCAAGAATCGTGACAGGAATACCATCAGTCGGAGCGCAAATACCAACAATAGAAGGAAAATCACAATTCAACTCGCAAGGAGACTTTGACAGAGTATCCTTCGATGGAGTCATTGCCAGACTGCAGGGAGACATGTATCCTGCTCCTCTTCTTGCAACAACATGCTACCAATACAAAACAGTCGCAAGCAACACAGTATGCGTTGATCCTGATCCGTTTGGCACTGGCGTAAGAACAAAAGTATGCACGCCAGCAAACATAGGAATGGGCTCGCAGGGAGGGCCGATTGCAGTCAACAACATTGAAGTGGATGCGCGCCCTGGCAAGACTGCTTTTAGGATACACGTATCAAATGTAGGCGGCGGAGACGTGTTTAAATTAAGCTCCTCAACACTTGCGCGCTGCAATCCATACGACAGCAGAGGATTATCGTATGACGAACTGGATTATGTTCAATTAGCAGATGTTCAAGTCGGCGGAGCAAGCATAAGACAAAGCTGCAAACCTCTTGACAACGGAGATATTGCATTAAGAGGAGGAACAGGCGTAGTTTATTGCGAATATGGAACATCAGGAAACACAGCATACGTAACGCCAATAACAGTAACCCTTGACTACGGATACCGACAGCAAACAAGAAAAGACGTTCAGATATACAAGACTGGATGATTTTATTTGTATACTATTTTATTAACTATCTGCGCTCGCTCAATTAATTGCTTGATTTTCGCTCGTCTAATTGCACTACGTGCTCTATAATGTGAGCAAAGGGACGCTGTCCCTCTGCACTCCCTCAATAAGTAGGCTTGAGCTCCGCAGAGCGAAACCTACACTTTTGCTCAAGCTTTTAGTAAAAGCTTGAGAGAAAAACTTAAATAGTGCCGTATTTGTGTGTTAAATATGCGCAAAATAGCTATATTACTCGTTTTAACATTATTTGTTCTTGCTTCATGCAAGAGCGGAAATACATCGGTTGAATTAAAGCCATTTTTGGGCGGAACTTCAGGATTAAAAATAGACTTCCTTGATTTCAGACAACAAGTCTTTGATGGCGGAGACGACCCGTTTGACTTAATTGTAAGCATAAAAAACAACGGAGAATTCGATGTCAAAAAAACAGACGCTATAGTAAGACTAAGCGGAATAAGACCTCAAGAATTTAATAAAGCGGAAAACGAATTGACAAAAAACCCTGAAGACGACATCCTTGCAACAAAAATAGATGCAAACGGCAACACGCTGGAAGCAGGACCAGTATCGGTTGAGTTCCGCGAATTAAACCATATTTCCTTAATAGCAGGAGCAGTATCAACCTTCCCAATACGCGCAGACGTATGCTACAAATACCAGACAAAAGCAGTATCAAAAATCTGTGTCTTGTCCAACCTATTATCAACAGAAGGAATATGCGTTGTTGATGAAACCAAACCAGTATTCAACAGCGGAGCACCAGTGCAGATAGCAAACGTAAAACAAAGCCCGCAAGGCAAGGATAAATTCAGAATAACATTCGACATAACCCAATCAGGAACAGGAAACACATTCCAGCCAGAAAGCAAATGCGAACTAGACAAAGAAAAAAACAAAGTGATGGTTCGCGTAGACACCCATATGTCTGGCTTGAGCTGCACAGGACTAAATGACGCATCAGGAACAGCTGTAGAAGGACTGCAGACATTATTCGACGGCAAAAAAACAATACAATGCATACAAGAAGTCGGAAAATCAGGAGATTATGAACAGGCTGTTGAGATCACCGCAGATTACGTGTATGAAGACAGCAAAACAGCGCAGATAACAGTAAAGAGTTCTGGAGCATAATCACTGCTTAACTAAAGCAACAGAAGCCAAAAAAGATTCCAGCTGAACAGTTTCATCGCTTCCTTCTGTCAATCTAAACTCAATGTCTCCGCATTTCTCTATCAAACTTACTTTCTGCCGGCCTGTAAGGTCTTTAACACCCCATATTTCGTGCTGAAGCTGTTTAATAACATCCAAACCAGACATTCCATACTTTAACTTGACATCTGTCATCAAAGACCTTGCCCTATTGAAGTCGCCGCTTAATGCCAGAGTCAAGACTTGCGTTAATTCTTCTGGATTTGCCATAGCCGCCATTGAAAACAAGGCTTCTGTTGAGATTTCCTTTGAAGTTGACGCACAAGACTGCAAAATGTTCTCAATTCTTCTGCAATCGCCCTCAGACACCTTTAACAGCGCGTCTATCACGCCATCCTTGATTGTCAGGCCTTCTTTTTCGACGATTTTAGCAACAATATTCTCTATATCTGATTTTTCCAAAGGCTTGAACTTGAAAACAACGCACCTGCTTTGTATAGGATCAATAATTTTGCTGATGTAATTGCAGGACAGTATAAATCTTGCAGTCTGCGCATAAGTTTCCATAGTCCTTCTCAATGCCTGCTGAGCGTCTCTTGTGAGAGCATCGCATTCATCAAGAAAAATAATCTTAAAAGGAACATCGCCGATGGACTTTGTTCTTGCAAAATCTTTAACCTTGACCCTTACAATGTCGATGCCCCTTTCATCAGACGCGTTTAATTCAAGAAAATTCTGGCGGAAAGAATCGCCGAACAATTCTTTTGCAGTGGCTAATGCGAGCGTGCTTTTTCCAACACCCGCGGGACCGGCGAACATAAGATGAGGAATATTTTTGCTTGCGACCAATGATGAAACCCGTTGTATGATTTCCTTTTGGCCTTGAATGTCCTTAAATTTTGAAGGGCGGTATTTCTCTGTCCATAAAAAGCTCTGCTCATCCATAATACAAGCTTCGATGAAACGCTTAAAAAGTTATTGGTTGGTTTAAATAACGTCTTCGTCAGAAACGACCACGAAGTCGCCCAATGCCACTATTGACGAGCAAGGGATTAAAGGCTTGCCGTCGCTTGTTCTTTCCAATTCCAACTTTGCAGAATGCGGAGTCGGATTTTTAAGAATGATGTGGATTAATTCGCCTGATTTTGTTTCAAAAACCAAATCGCCGACTTCGCCAAATCTTTTTCCAGACTTGCTGACAACAACTTTGCCAATCAACTGCTTTGAGAATCTCTTTTCTTCGTTATCTGCAATAACCATGACTTCAACAGACTAATCGTATTATATAAATATTTCGGTTTTAGATGACATTCCAGAGTGGGAACGCCTCTTTAGCAAAAGGTTAATATAAGAAACTGAGAAAACAACATACATGGATATCGAAGCAAGAATAGGGCTAATAAAGCAAGTAGGAGAAGAGATAATAACAGAAGAAGACCTGCGCAGACTGCTGGAAACAAAAGACAAGCCACTGGCATATGACGGCTTTGAACCATCAGGAAGAATACACATAGCCCAGGGATTATTGAAAGCCCTAAATGTAAACAGAATGCTGAAAGCAGGATGCAAATACACAATGCTTGTCGCAGACTGGCACGCCTGGATAAACAAAAAATACGGCGGAGACCTTGAAAAAATAGAAACAGCAGGAAAATTAATGACAGAAATATGGAAAGCCTGCGGGATGGATCTGGAGAATGTAAAATTTGCCCACGCAAAAGAATTAGTGAATGACGGCGAATACTGGAAGAAAGTTGTGCAAATATCACAGCACACCACAATACAAAGAATGCAGCGCTGTTCGACAATAATGGGAAGACAGGAAGGAGAAATGACACAGACAGGACAATTATTATATCCCGCAATGCAGTGCGCAGACATATTCCACATGAACGTGGACATCTGCCAGCTGGGAATGGACCAGAGAAAAGTAAACATCCTCGCAAGAGAGATTGGACCAAAGCTCGGATGGTATTCTCCTGTCGCAGTCCACCACCATATGATTTTAGGATTGTCAAAGCCAAAAGGAACTGACGTTTTATCGCGAAAGATGAGCAAGAGCAACCCAGACAGCGCAATATTCATGGACGACGCAGCTGCGGAAGTCGAAAGAAAATTAGCCAAAGCATACTGCCCGGAAAAACAAGCCGAAGAAAATCCAGTACTGGAATATTGCAAATACATCATAATGCCCATGACCGAAGGATTAATGCTGCAGAGAAAATTCGGAGGAGAAATAGAATACGTCGATTATTCCGCATTGGAACAGGATTACAAAGAAGGAAAAGTCCACCCTCTTGATTTAAAGAACGCAGTCGCATATCACTTAAACAAACTTCTTGAACCTGTGCGCGAACATTTCAGCAAAGGAAAACCACAAGAACTGCTGAAAGAAGTGCGCAAGTTTGCAATCACTAAATGAACCGTAAAAACAGTGATATCATAAAACCTGGTTTTCGAAATGTAAAAGAGCAAATCATAAAATAGTATTCACGCTCTTTTACACCTCTCTACTGTGGTATAACAATCTTTATATACGACGCTGATAAAAATAATTTAATGGCTTCTGACCCTTCGTCCGGCGGTATATCTTATGGATACACACACAACGGACTCGAAGAAGAAAACAAATTCTTAAGAGAAAGCATAAACAACCTTGAAAAAGAATTGGAAAAATACAGAAAGGCACCGCTAATTGCATGCGAAATAAAAGACTTGTTTGATGAAAAAGCGCTGATAAGACTCCCAAATGGAAACGAATTTTTAGTTGAAATAGGCGCAGAATGCAAAAGCTTAAAGCCAGGAGACAGCGTTTTGGCAGAGCAGAAAAATCTCACTGTTGTAAATAAAATAACCAATCGCAGCAAATTCGACGTTGAAAAATTTGTCATAATTGAAAAGCCAAACGTTTCATGGGGCAACATAGGCGGATTGAAAGAACAGGAAAGAGAATTGAAAGAAGTCATTGAACTGCCGCTGACAAAACCCCAATTGTTCAAAAAAATCGGAATAACACCGCCAAAAGGAGTGCTATTGTACGGGCCTCCGGGAACAGGAAAAACACTGCTGGCAAAAGCAGTCGCGAAAAGCACAAAAAGCACATTCATAGAAGTCGTAGGCTCAGAATTAGTGCAGAAGTTTATAGGAGAAGGCGCGAAATTAGTTAAAGACATATTCCAACTTGCGCGCGAAAAAGCGCCGTCAATAATATTTATCGACGAAATAGACGCCATAGCCGCAACAAGGCTGGATTTGGGGACATCAGGGGAAAGAGAGGTTCAGCGCACATTCATGCAGTTATTGGCGGAAATAGACGGCTTTGAAGCTCTGACAAACGTCAAAATAATCGGCTGCACAAACAGAAATGACATCATAGACCCTGCAATAATGCGGCCAGGACGTTTGGACAGGCTGATTTACGTTCCTGTTCCATCTCCCGAAGGCAGAAAGGAAATATTCAAAATACACACAAACAGCATGAACATAGAGCCTATAGAAATAGACACCCTAACGCACTTAATGGACGGCATGAGCGGAGCGGAAATACATTCCATAGTTACGGAAGCAGGCTACAACACAATCAGGGCAAACAGAACAAAAGTAACTCAAGACGATGTATTAACGGCAATACAAAAAGTCAAGCTAAAAGACAGAGCTGAAAAGTTTGACAATGTGAAAATGTTTGGCTAAAGCAAGTCTTTGAAAACACTTCTTAATGCAAGAGGATAAGATTGAGCAACTGCTGAAATATAATACAATTCGTTTTTAATATCGTTAAAACAAGGATAATCTTTTGACGCTTCTTCCACAACAAGCAAAGAATTCGCCGACTCTGCAAAATTCACATAACATGCTATAAAACACTCCACTGATTCAAAAGTTTTTAAAAATTCCATATCCAAATCATCGCCATCAATAACTTTAGGAAGAGTTTTATCAAATAACTTAACAGCGTTATTCACGAATATTTTGAAAGGCTCAATAGATTCAACAAACTCATCCAAAGACTGTATTTGGTGGTAAGAAAATCTCTTGAATGAGCGTTCGAACTGACGTTTGAAAAATCTTCTGGCATATTCTATCTGGGCGCCTCTTGAAAATTCACTGTTGATGTATTTTGAAACCTTGTTTAATGGCTCTCCGCTTAAAGAACTAAATTTAGAATAGACAGCATCTATAAGCACACGCTCTACTCCGCGAGAATAATGCTGTTGGAATCTGCCCGCATACCATTTGCCCACTATATCCAAAGTTAATTTCGTTTCATTATTCATATCATATAGATATAAATGCGCATTAAAAAGCTTATTAAAAAAGCCGCTCAGCTTCCAATTAAAATCACAGCCGAAGCTCATTTGGGATTCATGTCATCATTGCGGCAATATCAAGTATGCATATTAGTTTATAAAACCCTTACATCAATGCATATCCTGTACATTCTAGGAGAAGGCTGGCCTGCTTTTGCAATGTTCACTATCCTGCACGTTCTTTTGGCCTGCTTGCAGAACTTTTCAACTGTCTTGTCCTCCTGATGAAGATTTGATTCAGGAGCAAACGCATACAAATGCAGGAAACCGCCTTTTTTCACTGACTGGAATGCAGTTTTCCACAAAGGAGTTCCGGTTTTTGGCAACATAACTATTGTTCTGTCAAAACCTTTTGGCTTAATCTTGTTTGCGTCGCCCTTAATCATTTTAACTTTGTCTGCCAGTTTGTTGAGCTTTATGTTTTTCTCCGCGTATTTGACTGCGCTTGGATTTACCTCAATGCCTGTTGTTTTTGCTTTCGAGTATTTCGAAATTATAATCGGGTAAGGAGCTACACCCGCACCTATTACCAGCACATTTTCATCTGATTTAATCATACTTGCAAGTCTTAGCCTTTCTGACACCAATCTTGGCGAAAAATAACAAGTCTGGACATCCAATTCAAAATCCGCGCCTGATTCGCGATGCTTTGTTATCGTTCTCTTTTCTCCCGCAAGCCATATTAACTTTTGCACCCTGTATTTTCCAGCGTGCGCGCCTGATTTTTTGTAAACACACTTAATGTGGTTTGATATTGTTAAAACCGCATTGGCGATTATTTTCTGCTTTTTAGTCAATTCCCTTGGAATTTCCAGTATGGCTATGTCGCCGATTTGATCAAATGAACGGTTTAACACAGAATGTTCTTTCTCTGTCAATTTGCCTTCTAATGCTGTTCTAAGATTAGCCATAATCACCCAGCCCCTTTTGCGGCTTTGGAGCTAAAGACTGCAAGGACTTAGCAATGCGGTCTTCGCTGAATTCCCGCTCTTTCACCAAAAACTCCTTTATTTTCTTCACATCAGGAGCGTTCCATTTCAAATTGTAATCTTTTTTGACAGGCATCTTCCTGAAAACATTCCAAATATCCTTCCAGCCATCTTCGCAATGGTCTTTCCACTTAACATGATTGAATAACACCTCAAAATCATTTTTGAACTCCCTTACCAATGCCAAACCTTTCTTAGGACCAATGCCTTTTATTCCGCCAGGATTGTAGTCTGTGCCGATCAACATTGACAATGCCAGCAACTGGTCTTCATTAATTCCAAGATGCTTTAACTTTTCCTGCAAATCAAAAATTAACGGCTTGATTAATACTGTGCCGCCGCCAATCTTCTTTCTTCTGCCTTGAATCGAAAGATTTTGCAGGAGTCTTGGAGCGCCATCGACAAGACTGTCAAAATCCTGCGAACCGACAGCAAAACCATCGCCATGCTTAACCATAAATGCCGCCTGGGCTTCTCCTTCAGAAGGAGCATCAATGACAGGGATGCCCATATATCCCAATAACATTTTTGCCTCTGCAACCATGTCTTTTGTCAATAACACTGTTCTTGCCGCAAACTTTCTCATAGACTCCACATCACCGTCTTTGACAGCTTCCGCGTATTGCTTTGCAGCTTCAATTTTCACAGCCTTTCTTTCCTGAAGCACTTTTAATTTTAACTCCGGCACTTTGCCGTCAAAAACATACACTGGCTTTATTCCCTCTTCAATAAGCCTTGAATTTCTGGATAACAAACCAATTAGATGGCTTGTGACCCTTCCTTTGGAATCTGTGAACAAAGCGCCATCCGGCCCTCTAATGCTTGACAAAAACTGGTATAATATGTTATAAGCATCTATTATGATTACTTTGCCCTTAAGCTCCTCCAACGAAGTCTCATGGCTCACTAAAATTTCCCTTAACTGAACGCCCATATGCTCTAAAAATAGTTCATACTATAAAAGGTTTATATCCCTACAAGTCCTTCTTGACAATTCCCTTTAATGACGCAAGAATATCCTGCGCTTTCTTTGTAGTTTCCCCATCCACAAGCAACAAGACAGGAAGCTTTCTCAACTGCCCCTGCACAAATGCCTGGCTAACCTCAGCATCAGTAATTTTCTTGCCCCTTGCAGAGCAATAATGCGAGATATTGCCGACAGGAGAAGGAATCTCGACAATCAATTCAAATTCATTCTTCTTCGCTGTAATCTGCTCGCTGATTGTAATGTTATTTTCCTTCATAAACGCTTCGAGCTTTTGGGCAAAAGGATTAATCAATGAAACCGGCTTTTTCTCCTTGACAGGCTTTTCCTTTTCTTCCTTCGCCTCTTCCTTAACATCGGGAAGTTCTGATTTTTCATCAAGATGGGCTTGTTTGTCTGTTGTCTTCTCAGCCTGCTTTCTTTTTCTCTTTGGTTTTTGGACAGGCGCAGGCTGCTGAGCAGGCTCTGCAATTTTCTCAATCTGCTGAACATCCTCTTTAGGCGCCAGCAAAGACTTTATCTTAATTTCAGCTTCCTGGTCTGTGACCAAAAACCACTTCCAAAACAATTCAGTATGATCTTCGAAAACAACTTCCAAAGGATACGCAAAGTCTTTGGCATTTTTCAAACACACCCTTGTCAGCGGGTCAAGGTCTTTTTCCCTCAAAACAAGCTTTTCCTGCAAGAATTTTACCGCAGTCTGCTCTTTATCATTAAGCTGTCCAACATAATCCGCAAGCTGTTCCTTTTTTTCAGACAAATAGTATAATGGCGAACTGCCCACTTTCAGGCTTGAAACCTTTAATTTATTGTTTGTGACCAATTCAGAAAGCATTGCAGAAGCCATAAGACTGTCAGTATTCAATGCTTTTGCGACCTGCATAGGCAACAGCGGACCAATTTTTGCAAGACTTAAAATTCGCTCTCTATGGTCAACAGCCATGAAAAAAAGTTAATAGCGTGGTATAAAAAGATTATCTATTTGTGAGCTGTAAAGTAAACGTCATCTACTTTTGATAAATTTCGACAACTTTTTAAACTTCGGGTTCCTAATGAATTTATGAAAGTTATGAAAGTGGTTGATAAAAAAATAGGAAATACTACTTACTACAAATATAGAATAAATCTTCCTAAAGAAGCAGTTGAGCAGTTAAATCTACTAGACAAGGAATTAAAAGTTAAGGTTGAGAAGAACAAAATAATAATAGAGAAAGTTTAACTATTCGGGTTCCGAAAGGTTTATATACTTCGGGTGCCTAATTATAGCATGGTAAATGCTATAAGATGTAAACATTGTTCAAGTTTAAATTTCTGTAAGAAAGGTTTTAGAAAAACAGAATATCAGGGGATAATCCAAAAATATTTCTGTAAAGATTGTCATAAATTCTTTACAAATGACGACGGATTTTACAGGATGAGAAATAAACCTGAAATAATTACAATGTCTATTGATATGTATGTTTCTAACTTATCAAGCAGAAAAATGAGAAATCAATTAAAAAGACATCTTAGTCATAAAGTTAGTCATGTTTCTGTTTTAGATTGGGTTAGGAAATATACCCTTAAAGTTCATAAGTTCATAGAAAAACAAGGTTACAATTTGGGCAATAGTTTCTATGCAGACGAAACCATGATTGATTGTGAGGGTAGAAAAGACAGATTCTGGTGCTGTCTTGATTGGGATACGAGATTAATTACTGGAGTTCATTATAGTTTGGCTACCAATCCAAGGGAGGCACAAGAATTTCTAAAGAAAGCCATCGCTAAAGGAAAGCCAAAATATATTCAGACTGATGCTGGAATGTTTTATCCGAGAGCTTTCAGAAAGGTGTTTTACTCCAATAAGTTTGGCGGGTTGACAATTGAGCATAAAATACAAAATTATCAAACAACAAGAATACATAATTATAGGATTGAGACAGTTTTTATGAAGATTAAAGATAGAGTTCTTGATTTTAGAGGATTGAAAGCTCTTTGGTCTGCTCCTATTTTAATGACTGCTATTGTTATCCAACATAACTTTATAGAAAATCATTCAACTACCGATGAAGTTCCTTCTGAAAGAGCGGGAGTTAATTTGGGATTAGGAGAAAATAGATGGTTAGATCTGATTAAGCTAAGCAGTAATAAGGTATAGAAAAGTTTAAATAGCTACTGTATTTACAGATGTATATACATTGGTGTTACAAATGGATCCTCCAAAAGTTAAATCTACTCAGAGAAAACATAGGCGATCTGTCCATTTAACAATAAGAGTATCCCCAGATATTAAATATTGGTAAAGAGAAAAAGGATTTAGCCCAACAGCGATATTTTATGAGGCAATAAAAGATTTAGGTTACAAACAAAGGAGAGATAAATAATGGCTAGTGCATTTGCAGGGATTATAGGAATTATTTTATTTGTGTTTGCTTGTAAAAATGTAAATAAAACTTACAAAGAAAAATCTGTATTTGTTAGAATCGGAATTTGCATAGGGCTCTTTTTTGCTGGAATGGTTTTAGCCATCCTGTTCTTATTAATGTTAAATCCAAATACATCTCCTGAAAGTTTGGGGGAAAATTCTATACTCTTTCTTGGGTTTTTTGCAGATTTAATATCTTTAATTCTGCGTTTCGTTCAAGTTAAAAAGCACCATAAGAGAGAATCAAAAGAATACAAATCTACAAGAAATGAACTTATCTTATCTATTGTCATTCCTCTTATAATTTTTATAGCTTTATTCGGATTTGATTTTTATAAAAGTGCTAGTTGTCAATACCCAAAAATGCTTATCGGAGAGGAGTGCTGCATTCCCAACACCGATTTTGGAATTCCCATGTGTAATGATGAAGCAGCAAAAATGAATCAGCAACTAAATTATGCAATTGAGAACGACATCTTAACAACAGAAAAAACTGAAAATATTATGAGTAAATTTAGCTTAACGATTCCACCTAATTATTATGCGATCAGAAATTCAAAAGCAGGATATTATGACATTCCACTTTTTCTAATCAGCTACGATGAACTTGGCAATGCACTTATGATAAGGGTGATGTATTCTGAAAGTTCTAATTATGGAGAAACAATCCATGATTTTTACTATGAATTCAAAAAAGGTTTAGACCAATCTGCTCCCCAAGCACTAACTACTGAACCGCAATTTTATGAAAATGAAAAAAATGGATTTGAAATAGTGGTATTTAACATGACAGCAAACATTGGTGGAATTGAAACATTTAGCTCACAAGCTCTAATCAAATCTGATAGTGAAGTGTTGATAATAAGTTATTTGAGCGATAACAAGGATTTACTCGATTACTATTATTATGAATTTGAGAATATGATTTGGTCGTCAGACAGGATTGATTAAAAATGGGTAAAAATCAATCTGCTCAAATTGAAAGGTGGATCGTAAAATACACTAATTCTGCAAGAAAGAAAAGACGGATTGCTCCATTTAGAACAAACTGGGGTTTAACAAGAATAGCAAGAAGTCATAGCAGGAGAATGGCGAGAGCGAGAAAAATCTGGCACGGAGATGGCGTTCATCAAGCTGGAAGTTCTTTAACTCACAAGTCATTCTGGGATTTTATTAAATCGATATTTTATAGAGGTTGTAGCGGAGAAAATGTTGGGTTAATGTATAAAGGAAGAGTTAAAGGGTTTAAGCATTCAATCAGAACGACAAAAGATATAGCACTTGCCCAGTATAAATCCTGGATGAGAAGCCCAGGACATAGAGCTAATATATTAAACTCAGATTTTTCTTTGATTGGAGTTGGGGTTGTCAGAAATAAAAACGGATATTATTGCACACAATTGTTTTATGGGTGAAAAATGAGATTCAAATATATTTTTCAATTAATAGGGTATTTCATTATTACTGAACTTATTGCCATAATAGACTTAGCAGTTTGGTTACAATTTAAAGACTTCTTTATTAGTTTGATGAATCTTGAAAATGATGTTTTCGGAATCAAATATGCAGTACATCTTTTACTTGTAGCAATCCCCGTAATTTCTGCATTAGCAGAATATCAATCAAAACAAAAGAGAATATCAATTGCTTGGAATAACTTTCTTAGGGATTAGCTAATTTGCTTTTGTTTTCTAAAACCCCATTTTAGGTGACGTTTACTTTACAGCTCATCTATTTGAAATTCATAATAAAAACGCTTATAAACACCAACAACTCGCTTATTTTATGAAGTCAAAAACATTAAGAATTGAACAAGACAATGCAGACACGGCCGAAATCGATGTTTCGTTGAATTCTGAATTGTCCAAACTCGAGTCTGAAGGGCATAAAATAAAAGACATAAGAATTGCAGTCGGAAGAGATGCTGATGCAAGCGCAGGACTGCAGAAAAATTACAGCGTTACTGTTGTTATTTTGTATGAATAATTAAGGCTTCAACCAACGAGTCTCCCAATAACTAACATCGCCATCATCCAAGCTTTTTGTAAAAGCTTGAGCAAAAATAGTCAAAATAGGCACCCCTTCGGAGGCCTATCGAACTTACGGCTTCAACCAACGAGTCTCCCAATAACTAACATCGCCTTCGTCATCTACAATTGCGAGGAGCAAATTCTTTTTTGTGCTGTGGGCCACCCTGTTCTTGGCTGAAAATTCCTGCCAAGTAAATCTTTCTTTCTCACTTGATGGAAAGACAATCCATTTGGCATGATCTTCCCCTGGCTTAATGCCTTTGTCATAAACCCTGAAATCCGCCCCGAATTTTAATGCAGTCTTAACAATATACCCTCTATTTCTTAAATCCTTAAACACACAATATCTAACCCAAAAATCCTTAACGCCTTTTCTTGCCTTTTTCAATAAATCATCAATTGGAATTTGCTTTTTGCTTCCATTGAAAACCATTATGCGCTTTTTCTCCTCAAGATACAATGCTTCCAGCATCGAAAGCTCGACTCTTTGATCAGGGAGAAGAGCGCCGAATTTTGAAGTTTTAAACAGCTCTCTGGCCGCATCTGTATTTTCAGTAATTACCTTTCCTCCGGAGAGGATTGCCTTGACTGCCATACTAAGTTATTTAAATAGAGAATATAAAAAGCCTCTTATGGAAATAACGTTTTTAGGCACAAGCGCCATGCAGCCAACAAAAGACAGGAATCCAAGCGCCGTATTATTGCAATACAGAGGGCAAGGGATACTGTTTGACTGCGCAGAAGGCACGCAAAGACAGCTGAAAATAGCCGGACTGCCGATAACAAGCGTGACAAAAGTGCTGATAAGCCACTGGCACGGAGACCACGTATTGGGAATATCAGGATTAATACAAAGCCTTGGAGCAAGCGACTACAAAGGAGTTGTTGAACTTTACGGACCAGTTGGAAGCAAAAAATACGTAAAAAGCATGTTTGAAGGAATAGAATTCGACTTTCGCGTTAATTTCAAGGTTATAGAAGTGGAAGACGGAGTTATTTTTGAAAACGACGATTACTACATCGAATGCGCCCCATTAAAGCACAAGATTCCGTGCATAGGATACTCGTTTATTGAAAAAGACAGACTTAGAATAAAAATAGATGCATGCAGAAAATACGGAATTAAAGAAGGACCACTGATGGGAAAACTGCAACAAGGAAAAGATGTTGTTGTGAAAGGCAAAACCGTCAAAGCCAAAGATGTAACTTATGTCGTGGAAGGCAAGAAAGTAACATACTTAGTCGACACAGGATTAACAACAAACTGCTACGAGCTTGCAGATGACGCGGATTTATTGATATGCGAAGCAAGCTTTGCAAAAGAATTAAGCTCAAAAGCAGAATCATACTTGCACCTGACAAGCCACGACGCAGGATTGATAGCAAGCAAATCAGGAGCCAAAAAACTTGTATTGACGCACTTCAGCGCAAGATATACGAATACCGCCCAGCTCGAAAGCGACGCAAGAGATGTTTTTGACAACGTAGTGTGCGCAAAAGACTTTATGAGAATAAAACTCTAATTAAATATTTACTTTCTTTTCAATTGCCATAAGAATATCATCTGCTATGATAGTCCATCTTCCAAGGTTTTGAAAACCTTGAGCAAAACCTAAAGGCAGATCACTTCGTGACCTGCCAAAAACACTTTAAAATCACAAATTAACCTTCTTTTCAATTGCCATAAGAATATCATCTGCTATGATAGTCCGTCTTCCAGCGTGCTTTGCCATTTTTACAGCATTTGCGGCGATTTTGTTCGCCTCGCTTTCAAGAATTTTCTTTAACTCCGCTTTAGCATCTTCCCCTACTCTGGCGGCGCCCGCCTTCTTAAGAATAGCCTCCATAACTGCCAAAGGAATTAATCTGTCCATATACGCTCATTAAATCACGATTATAAAAAGTTTACTTTGATTCTTCTTCATCAATGTTTTTCCTGGCCAATTCCTCCTTCATCAAATCGTCCAAAGAAATATTCGACCTCTTCGTTATCCTCTTTATATCTACAAGCAGAGGATAGCAGCGAAAACCAGACGAATTCATCCTAAAATCGCCGTTAAAAATAAAGTCATTTGCCAAAACCCTTGCTTCTTTGTCATTTTTGGCTGAGAACCTGTATTCAAAAGTTTTGGAAACAGGACTGGGAACGTATGCTCCATTTTTTGGCATATTAACCCATAACGCATATTGAGCAATGTAGTTCTGCATGCCAAGAACGCCAACAGCTGATATAAAAAGTTATTTAACATCAGGGCAATATGCAAGAATATGGTTAAAAACAAGAAGGCAAAAGGAAGCACTCTTGAGCGAGAAGTATTGCACGCCTTTTGGGAAACCGGAACATGGGGAGCTGTAAGAGTGGCAGGCTCAGGGTCAACATCCAGACCAAGCGTGGACTTGGTCGCGGGAAACGGCAAACGGCTGCTGGCAATCGAATGCAAAGCTTCGGCGGCAGACAATGAATATATTTCAAGAGAGCAGATTGACGAACTTAAAGAAGTTGCCATGAAAATGGGCGCTGAACCATGGATTTGCGTAAAATACGACAGAAAAAAATGGCTGTTTTTAACGCCATTTGAGCTTAAAGAGGCTGACAAAAATTTAGTGGCTGTACGAGTTCTTGCGGAAACAATCGGCCGCACATTCGAAGAGCTTATTAAATAAGAAGAACGAAACATTTATAACTCTCCCTATACAAAATTAAATCTTCATGGTTCAAAAAGACAAAGAAATTGATTTTGTAGAAGAAGTTGTAACACAAGTAGCAGGACCTGACGTTGTAAGGCTTGTAAGATTATTGCGAAACAAGGAAAATGTCTCTGAATTCACGCTTGCGAACCAGCTGAAACAAGAAATAAACAAGACTCGCAACATGCTATACCGCCTGTATGAATCGAGCCTGGTCACATTCACGAGAAAAAAAGACAAGAAAAAAGGATGGTAC
>Ga0210057_1004908_pt1 | contig 17446 bp, 16 predicted proteins | sample CryGeyCG2114_010_2_FD_183968 | JGI IMG/M metagenome (GOLD analysis project Ga0210057, IMG submission 183968) | Groundwater microbial communities from aquifer - Crystal Geyser CG10_big_fil_rev_8/21/14_0.10 (SPAdes) (version 2) | ecosystem: Environmental > Aquatic > Deep subsurface > Groundwater ...
CCGCCTTGTATAGGAGAAAGCGTGCGTCCGCAAGGACTCGTGGGTTCGAATCCCACACCCTCCGCATATTATTTCTTACATATCCAAAATTAATATGTAAGAAATAACGCGTGTATGGGAACGCAAGCAAACTGCTTAGCCCCCTACCCCTCAACCCTTTTTATCCCTATACATCTCCTTATCGGCAAGATCTACAAGTTTTTCTATATCAAAAAGTCCAACAGGATGACGTGGGTCAAATACCGACGCGACTCCCGCGCTTAGGGAAATTGAAAGAGATTTTTTTCTAACTATAAATTTTTTATTTTTTAAACGTTCTTTTAGTCGCCTTACTCTCATAAGCGCCTCTTCTTTTTGCGCCCCTACTAATGCGAGGGCAAATTCGTCTCCCGACCATCGAGTGACCATATCAGTACCGCGCACAGACCCCAAAAGGAATCTTCCAAACTGACGTAAAAGCGTATCTCCCGCCTCATGACCGAGCGTATCGTTTATTTTTTTAAATTTATTCAAATCAAGAAATATAACAGAAAGATTTTGAATACGCGCCCTTCTCTCAAACCCCTCTTCCCTTAATTTCATATCGTTTTTTATCTGAGAGATGAATCGATTTGCCTCTTTTATAAATCCCCTTCTATTATACAATCCCGTAAGATCGTCATAATCCACCATTTGTTCAAGGTGTTTGATTTCTTTCTTTCTTTCTCGCAATTCTTTTTGCAACGACGCGATCGTTGGCTTCATGATTATTAGGTAATAAGGCAATAGGTTATAGGTGTTAGATTATAGGCGTATCATCCACGGCCTATAACCTACAACCTCTAACCCGCCACCTATTCTATTTTACATTTCTCTCAATGCTTTTATCCTTTCCTCAATAGGAGGATGCGTCATAAACAATTTCGCAAAAAACGGCGTTTTTTTATTTCCCGTTCTATCCGCGCGAAACGGATTAGAAATAAACAAGTGGGCAGTTGCGTTTCGTGCGCGAGGAAAAGGAGCTGAGGTTGATATTTTTTCAAGCGCGGAAGCAAGTCCCTGAGGATATCTAGTCAAAAGCGCTCCGGACGCATCGGCAAGAAATTCCCTTTTGCGAGACACCGCCAATTGCATAAGTATTGCAGCAATTGGAGCTAAAATGAGCGCCGCTATTCCAATCGCAAGCATAACTGGATTTTTCCCCCGATCGTCACTCCCGCGAATCCACATTGACCGCATAACAATATCCGAAAGAATAGAAATGAACCCAACCAAAACAACCACAACCGTAGAGAGAAGAATGTCATAATTTTTTATATGTGAAAGTTCGTGCGCAACTACTCCTTCAAGTTCCGTTCTATCAAGTCGTTGGATAATCCCCGTAGTAAGCGCCACTACCGCGCAAGAAGGGTTTCTCCCCGTTGCAAAAGCGTTCATGGAGGGGTCGTTTATGATATACAATTTTGGCGTAGGAACTCCGGCGGTAATAGCAAGATTTTCAAGAATGTTATATATCTCTTTGTGGTGAGCTGGGTTTGCTTCTTTCGCCCCCGACATACCGAGCGCAATTTTGTCTGACTTCCAATACGCCACCAGATTCATTACCACGCTAAATACAACCGCTATATACAAAATCGCCGGCGTGTCGTAGATATACGAAACAACCCACCCGACTCCTATCACTACGAGCAAAAAGACCACAAACAGGGCCCAGGTTTTACGGATATTAGAGTCGCGAAAATTGTATGCAGTCATTGCAACGGTATTTAGTATACAGAATACGGTATACGGTATACGACACGAAAGCTATTTTTCTTCAGAAGGATGACTTTCTTTTTCTCGTTTTTGCTGGCTAAAGACGAAAAGATATAAAATTTCTAAAATTCCCGCGGTGTTAAGCACAAGCAAAACAATAAACCATGGCTTGCTGTTCTTGTGAGCCGCTCTCCAAAGCGCAAATCCCTTCCACACAATCGCCCATATCAAGAGAGAGTAAAACCATATTTGATTTGTCCCAAAAAATGTGAATGACTGCTGTAAATTATAAAACATAGCGTCTAATAATTAATAATTATTTTTCTTCTTTATTGAACGATACCTCGACCGGTTCTCGCTCTTCTTCCCCCGCAACTTTAAAGAATTCCTCCGCTTTGAAACGAAACATACTCGCTAGAATGTTTGTCGGGAAAACTTGTACTTTGGTATTCATTTCAAGCACCATGCTGTTATAGAATCTCCGTGCCGCTTGGATTTTGTTTTCGGTGTCTGATAATTCTCGCTGTAATTCAAGAAAGTTTGCGTTTGCTTTGAGTTCTGGATAATTTTCTGCCACTGCAAAAAGAGTCTTGAGTGTATTAGATAAATCATTTTCCGCTCCAGCAAGATCTTCTTTTCCTTTTGCACCCAACGCTCGAGCTCGAGCCTCTGTGACTTCTTGAAATACCTTCTGTTCGTGACCCATATATCCCTTTACCGTTTCTACGAGGTTTGGGATAAGATCATGCCGACGCTTGAGTTGCACATCAATATCAGACCACGACTCTCTTACTCTGTTTCTGGTACGCACTAACGAGTTGTATATAAGAACAACCCATGCAACCACCAAAAGAAGAACAATCCACAATAAATTGAATGATAAAAATTGCATAATAAAATAATGAATTATGAATTGTGAATTATGGACGACTCCCACTTTTCACCTTTTATGCATTATACATCACCCTCGTTCATATACAATACAGCCCCGACCATAGATCGGGGCTGATTTTCTTAGAATCCTTCGTCGTGCATATGTCCTCCCATTCCTTTTTCTTCTTTTTCTTCGGGGATATCGGTCACCGCAGCCCCAATGGTTAGATAGTTACTTGCCACCGAAATCGCGTTCATAAAGGCGGTTCTGGTTACTTTAAGCGGATCTACCACTCCATCGTTTTTTAGGTCCCCTATCGCGTTTTTAAGGGCATTAAAGCCGACCCAGGCGCTTGTTTTGTTTTCCAATTCTTTTTCAACATCTTTTATTGACGCTCCGCTGTTCTGGACAATCGCTTGCAAGGGAGCGCTTAGGGCTTTCGCGAGAATTGATTTTGCGGCATCCATTACCTCCTGGTCCACATCTCCTTGGGGCGTATATTCAATCGCTCTTAAATTAAAGAGCGCCATTCCTCCCCCAGGAACGATTCCTTCTTCCATCGCCGCCTTTGTTGCGGCAACCGCGTCTTCTACTCGCTGTTTGAGTTCTTTTTGCGCCGATTCGGTGGGTGCCCCAATTTTAAGCACCGCGACTCCCCCAGAAAGTTTTCCGAGTCGCTCTTGAAGTTTTTCTTTGTCAAATTCAGAATCCGTCTTTTGCAATTGAGCCTTTATTTGCGCGACTCGCTCCTCAATTTTTTCTTTATCGCCTTTTCCCCCCACAATTTTTGTATCATCTTTTGTAGAAACGATACGGTGCGCTTGTCCTAAATCATTTAGCTCCACATTCTCCAGTTTTCTTCCGGTATCTTCAGAAACAAATTCCGCTCCAGTCAGTACACAGATGTCCTGAAGCATTTCTTTTTTTCTGTCCCCAAATCCGGGAGCCTTGACCGCCAAAACATTAAAGATGCCTCTAATTTTATTAAGTACCAAGGTCGCAAGAGCCTCTCCCTCCACATCGTCTGCAATAATTACCATTTCTTTTTTCCCAGTTTTTAGAACCTTCTCAAGTAAAGGCAAAATTTCGTTAATAGAGGATATCTTTTTGTCTGTCACTAGAATATAGGGGTCTTCCAGATCGGTTTCCATTTTCTCCGCGTTAGTCACCATATAAGGAGAAATATATCCTCTATCAAACTGCATCCCTTCAACAACTTCGTATGAATTTTCAATCGTGTTTGAGTCCTCAACTGTTACGACTCCTTCTTTTCCTACTTTCTTAATGACTTCGGCAATTAATGACCCGATGCTCTCGTCCTTTGCCGAAAGCGTCGCGACTTCCGCGATTCTATCTTCGGTAATTGGTTCGCTTTGTTTTTTAAGTTCTTCAACAATCGGTTTTGAAAATTCTTTGAGTGCTTCGGCCAAGCGGATTACGTTGAATCCTTTGTGCTGGATCAGACGCTCTCCTTCTTCTATCATCGCGTGCGCAAGCACCACCGAAGTAGTGGTCCCATCACCCACCCCATCGTTCGTTTTGTCTGCCGCTTGTTTTAAAAATTCTGCTCCTAGATTTTCATACTTGTCTTTCAGATCAATTTCCTTTGCAACCGTAACGCCATCAAACGTTACTTGTGGAGCGCCAAACCCCTTTTCTATAACTGCCGCGCGACCTCTTGGTCCCAACGTCATACGAACAGCCGCCGCGAGCTTGTCTATCCCCTTCTTCATTTCTTCTCTTGCCTTTTCATCAAATAGTATTTGTTTTGCCATATTTGTTTAAAATTATTTTAATAATTTTAACTATAAACATGAGCATCCGCCAAAGCTTTGGTGGGGGCGGATACCATATCTGCAATCCTTGTTATCCTATTACCGCCAACACATCGTCCTCATCTCCGATAAGATATTTTTGTCCTTCAAATTCAAACTCATCTGGACCATATTTTTTAAACAGCACCTTTTGTCCCGCCGAAACGGACATTGGGATAATCTCCCCCTTGTCGTTTCTTTTCCCCGGACCCACCGTGACCACCTCTCCTTGGGTGGGTTTCTCTTCTTTGCTTTCTGGCAACACAATCCCCGACTGCGTCATTTTTTCGCTGTCTAAGGGTTTAATAATAATATGGTTTGAAAGTGGTGTTATGTTCATACCTTGTTTAATATTTAATAATAAATAATTTTTACGATTTGTCTTAAACTATTAACTGGGTGAGTTGATTACGAGCGAATACTATCGCGGATCTACTACTGAGCATATGGTATAAAATTAATTTAATCGCTTTTATTAATAAACGACCATTAAAGAAATAAAATCGTTTCTATTGTATTCATTTTGTGTAGAGTGTCAAGAAGAAAAATTGCCCCGGGGAGGCGGGTCCCGGGGCGAAGAAGGAGGAGTACAGGCTAATGTGCGTGCACTCTTTGGTGGCTTGTGATACGTGCCGGTGAGCACATTCACACATTACCAAAGTCCATTATATCACACAATATTATTCCTGCAAATTATTCCTCCTCTTCGTTTTGGGGCTTTTCTATGGCAACTGGTTCGTATCCAATACCTTCGCTTTGGGTAATTTTTACAATATCTTTATCAATAAGACGAAATTGTTTCTGGGCAGATGAATACGCATTTACGGTTGTGGAAAGGTGCGTCCCTATTTTTGTGAAATGAGATTCATACCCCTCCAGATGACGCATAAGATTCCCTACTTGTTTTTGAATTTCTTTTGCCGACTCTTCTATGTGCAACGCTTTAAGTCCTTGCATCACCGTTTGCAGATAGGCTAAAAACGTAGTAGGAGATACAATCATCACCTTTTTTTCTCCTGCGGCATATTTAATAAGATCGCGCGTGTTTGACTGCATCACACCAACTTTATTGATAAGCAGATCGTAATATACCGCTTCAGAGGGAATAAACATAAACGCAAACTCCATCGTATTCTCGTTGGGACGAATGTATTTAGATGTTTCGTCTATTCTGTTTTTTAAATCTTGAGAAAACGCTTTTTCATACCGTTCACGATCTTCTTGTGTTGCCGCCTCCAAAATACGATTGTAATTTTCCAAACTAAATTTAGAATCAATTGGAATAATTTTTTTATTTTTGTCCTGACCGACAAAAATTACCGCGTCCACGATATCGCCATCCTCAAAAGGATATTGCATTTGATATACTCCTGGCGGTAACACGTTTTTCAATACTGTTTCCAAATAGTATTCTCCCAATACTCCGCGCTGTTTTGGATTTTTGAGAATGTCTTGAAGATTTTTAAGTTGATCGGTGATATTAATAACCTGCTTATTGGTTTCGTCTAATCGCGTAAGACGTTCGGTAATATCGCGCACGATGCGCGCGCTTTCTTGAAATTGACTGACACTTGCCTTGTTTGACTCTCCCAGTTTTGCGTCAAGCGTTCTGATAACTTCATTGATTTGATTTTGGATTAATACCAAAGAGTCGTTTTCCGGTTTCTTTTCGCTTACAAGCTTTTTTAACATAAAATAAAGCGCCCCAAGAAATACCGCTACGACAAGAACAAAGATGATGATAAATGTTTCACTCCCCATGCTTTTTATAGATATATAAATCCTCTATACTATATCATAATCACATCAGATATGAACATACAAAATAAAACTGCGTTTATCACCGGCGGAACAACTGGTATTGGACTTGCGATCGCGATGGCAATTCTCAAAGGGGGTGGGAATGTTGCTGTTTATTCAAAATCGTCTCCTCCTCCTCAAACCAAAAAGGATTTTTTGACCCACCCCAATGTTCTGGTGATAAAAGGTGATGTAAGGAATCAAAAAGAGGTTACCAAAGCGCTCAAGAAAACAGTTGCGACATTTGGATCTGTTGATATTCTTATCAATAACGCGGCAATCGCGAAACGCGAATTGTTTGTAGAAAGTAGCGCAAAAGATTGGGAGATGATCATAGACACCAACATCAAAGGGGCTCTTATAACAACCAAAGAAGCGCTTGCGTATATGATAAAGCAACGATCCGGGATAATTATCAATATTTCGTCCGGTGCGGGACTTTATGGAATCGGCGGACTTGCTCTTTACTCCCTTTCAAAAGCAGCACTTGTAAATTTCACCCAGTCGCTTGACCAGGAGGTAAAACAATTTGGGGTGCGTGTTATCACGGTTGCGCCCGGGTCAACAGACACAAGAATGTTTTTAAATCTTTTCCCTGACGATAAAGCAAAACATACTCCCGAGGATGTTGCCGGGGTTGTTTTGAAGGCCATAACAGGAGAAATAAGCCCAAACGACGATTTAGTTGTGGATGTGTTTGAGCATACAAGATAAGAATGGGTGAGAAGGTAAATAGGTAAAAGGTTAAAGGGATGGGGGGTGAAGTATCAATAAATCTCTGAACCTAAAACTCTTTGACTCTAAAACCCTATTTATGTTATGCTAAAGCCCTGCACACAAAAAGAAAGGAGGTCACGATGCGAATTCGGCCTGCCGAACCGCCCTTCTTCTAGCGAGGGAGGCGCACAGACCCTCAGAGAGTGACCGGCGACGTCACTGCTCCCAACCCGCACGTCAAGGAGGAACGGATGGTACTCAAAGTCGGTGATGCCGCTCGGTGAGCACAAGCACGGCAATCTTGGCTCCCGAGTAAGGACTTGAGAATCCCACACGTGAGACGAGTGAGTTCTGCGGCCAGTCGTAGCACGTCTACGACTCCTACGTAAACCCGAGGCCTTTGAAAGGAGGCCCAGATGTTTGCGACGAGGATCCACGCTCCGCCGAGCCGTCCTCTGACGAGCTCGACGCTGCTCGTGAAGACCATGACCGGCGCCGAGGAGACCACCTCCTAGCCCACAAGCCAAAGGCGAAGGGAGAAACGTCTCCGAGAGTAGTACGGGCCACCCCGAGGGGGTGGCCCTTCCTAATTCTATAAAATACGTATTTTAATACGTATTTTTGTGTGATATGCTCTAGGAAGTACTTACGTTGAAGGAGGTGATGCCCTAGGATTGTTGAATACTGACGATCCATCGTTTTCTCTAACATCCCGATGATTGAAAGGAGGTTGGATGAAGAAGCTCTTCTAGCACCAGAAGTCAACAGAGGGGCATCATACGTGAGGAGGCCATCGCGCTTCCTTCCGTCCAAGACCGCTCTCTTGCGAGGGAGCGGTCTTTCTAATTTTTAATTTCAAATACCTTAATTTTGTTTTTGTGCCCAAGTACAAGATCTACCGCTGATTTTGGTATCTGAAAATATAACGCAAGTTGTTTTGTTACATCTTCGTTTGCTCTTCCTTCTTGAGCTGGTTCTTTTGTCCACACCACAAAGCTTCCATTCTCTTTTTTCTCAATTCCTTCTTTTTTCCTATTCACTTTTACCTGAACATATATTTTCATACCATTTACCTATTACCTATCACCATTTTCCTATTACCTATTTTATATATTTTGCCGTTGCCGTTTTTGCTTTTGAAAGGTTATCTCTTGTTCCTTCAAATATAATTTTTCCCCCTTTCTCTCCCCCCTCCGGACCAAGCTCTATAATCCAATCCGCCTCACGAAGCACATCAAGGTTATGTTCAATAACAAGAACAGTGTTTCCTTTTTCAACCAATGACCGCAAAATAATCAAAAGCTTGCGCACGTCCTCAAAATGAAGCCCCACTGTAGGCTCGTCAAGTACATACATTGTTCGTCCAGTCGCTCGTTTTGAAAGTTCGTCCGCGAGTTTTATGCGTTGCGCTTCTCCCCCCGAAAGAGTCGTGGCGGGTTGTCCCAACTTCATATAGCCAAGTCCGATTTCCTCAAGCAACGCGAGTTTGTTTTCTATTTGGGCAAACGCGGAGAAAAAAACTCTAGCATCTTCAATTGTCATATCCAGAACATCGGCAATGCTTTTTTGATGATACATAACATCGAGCACTTCGGGAGAAAAACGTTTTCCCCGACACGTCTCACACTCCACATACACATCGGGAAGAAAATACATTTCTACCTTCGTGTACCCCTCTCCTCTACACGCTTCACATCTTCCCGGTTTTACATTAAAACTAAAGTGAGAAGGTCCATAGCCTCGTATCTGCGATTCTTCAAGACGCGCGTATAATTGACGGATGGGTGTAAGTACTCCCGTGTATGTCGCGGGGTTTGACCGTGGCGTTCGCCCGATTGGACTTTGATCAATCATCACCACTTTATTGATGTTTTCCTTTCCTCGCAGTTCTTCGTACACACCGGGCACCACGCTCATACCAAGCACTTCTTTCTGAAGCGCTTTGGCGAATACATCGAGCACGAGCGTGCTTTTCCCCGAACCAGAAACCCCCGCAACCGCAACAAATTTTTTTGTAGGAACCTTCAAAGAAACTTTTTTGAGATTAAATTGGGCAGCCCCATGAAGCTCAACGAGAGATCGCTCACTTATTTTTTCATTGTTTTTTCGCATTCCGGTTATCACCTTCTTTTTTCCCAAAATATATTGCCCAGTAAGTGTTTTTGAATTCTTTAGCTCCTGAGGAGTCCCAGAAAACACCAGCCTCCCCCCGTGCTCTCCCGCAAAAGGCCCGATTTCAATCACCCAATCAGCCGAATCAATAACGGACTCGTCGTGTTCAACTACCACGACAGTATTCCCTAGATCTCTTAAATGCTTAAGAGTTGCGACAAGACGGTCCGTATCTCGCGCATGAAGACCTATGGTTGGCTCGTCCAACACATAAATAACCCCCGAGAGTCCCGACCCCAGATGTGTTGCGAGACGAATTCGTTGATTCTCTCCCACCGAAAGAGTCGTCGCGGAGCGGGCCACTGTTATATATTCAAGACCAACATCACAAAGAAATTGAGTTTTCGCCATAATTTCTTTGGCTATCGGAAGAGCGACATCCATATGCCCCTTACTCATCTTTACAGAGAATTCTTTTTTAAAAAAATCTAAGAGATCTTCCGCGGACATATGAGCAACTTCCGAAATATTTTTCCCCGCTATTTTTACTGCCAAACTTTCCTGTCGAAGCCGCGCTCCTCCGCAAATGGGACATGTTTTCTCCACCATATATTTTCCAAGTTCGTGTCTTACAAATTCGGAATCTGTCTCATAATATAATCGTTCGAGTCGTGGGATGATTCCTTCAAATCTCGTTTTTCCTTTCCAGTCATTGTGTTGCAAATGAATTTCTTTTTCTTTGTCTCCCCATAAAATATGATTCTGTACTTCTTCTGAAAGATTTTTAAATGGAGTGCGAGGGTCATACCCGTGCTGGCGCACAATAGTGTCGGTAACAAATTCTTGCCAGCTTGCCCCCATAGCTCTGCGCGCAACCCTATTGAGAGAAAACCAAGGCAAAATAGCTCCCGCCTCAAGAGAAAGATCCGGGCTAAGAATCAGCGAGAGGTCTATCTCCAACTTTGTACCAAGCCCATGACACGCGCCACACGCGCCAAATGGACTGTTAAACGAAAAACTCCGTGGTTCCACCGCGGGGATGGAAAAGCCACATATCGCGCACGCATATCGTTCCGAAAAGAGATAATCTCTCCCTCCTTTTTTGGCATGTGTTGATTTTGTGTGAGCAATAACATTCCCTTTCCCAATAAGAAGCGTTTTTCTAATTGTTTCTAAAAGTTCTATTTTTTCATCTTTAAGAGTTTGCGCGATTCTTTTCTTTTTGCGCTGAAGCGCTTCTTTTTCCGTTTTCGAAATATTTTTCTGAATATTTACCTTCCAACCGGTGAAGAATTTCCCCACTACTACTTCTATATCGTGTTTTTTATTTTTATCCAATTCTTTTTCTCGCGCCTCATCAAGAGGATAGGTATAGCCGTTTATTCTGACTCTTGTATATCCCGCGCGCGCCACTTCGTCGAATATTGCCTGATGCTCTCCCTTTTTCCCGGATACGATTGGAGCGAGTATTTCAATTTCGCTATCTTTTGCAAGCGAAAGTATCTTCTCCGCAATTTCTTGAGGTGTCTGGGCAGTAATAGGAACATTGTCGTGTGGACAATACGGAACACCGGCTCGAGCAAACAAGAGGCGCAGATGATCGTAAATCTCCGTAATGGTTCCTACGGTTGAACGCGGGTTTGAGGAAACACTTTTCTGGTTGATTGCCAACGTCGGAGAAAGTCCCACAATTTTTTCAACGTCGGGTTTTTTAAATCCACCCAAAAATTGTCTTACATAAGAAGAAAGGCCCTCCAAATATCTTCGCTGTCCTTCTTCATAAAGTGTATCAAACGCGAGTGAAGATTTCCCCGACCCCGAAACGCCACATATTACGACCAGCTTGTTTTTTGGAATAGAAACATGCACGTCCTTGAGGTTGTGCACTTTCGCTCCAATAATTTCTATATTGTCCTGTTTTTTCTCTATCATATTTTATGATTGACCATTTATTGTATCTTAAAATAACAACCTTATCAATAACCCTCACCTATTTACTTATAATCATCTGTATGGTACAAAAACTCTGAAGGGAGGAGATATGGGCATATCTGAGATTTTCCGTAAGGCGTGTTGGACGCTTCTGTCTCTGGTGGTGGCCACCACGATTTCCGGTGCTGGGTTCTGGCTCGGGGCCTCGCTGGGCCTCACCATCCTCCTCTGGTTCATCGGGTTGTTCGTTGCGGGTGCGTTCTTCGATTTTCTGGAATGCACCAGCTTCGGACCCGACGATGAGGAGGACTTGCCCGGATCAGTCGCCTGAACTTGTACACTACCCCGGGGTCGCGATTCGTCGCGACCCACTGCTTTTTAGGTGATATACTATAAACGTGACTAAAAAATTACGCGAACAAATTACATCGCTTCCTCAAAAACCGGGCGTATATATTTTCAAAGATATACACGAGAAGATTTTATATATCGGAAAGGCCAAAAATATAAAAAAGAGAATACAAAGCCATTTTTTAAAGAAAGAACGTGGGGACCAACTCATTCCTTATGGTCGCATAAAAAATATAGAATATATCCTCACGCGATCAGAAAGAAATGCTCTTATTTTGGAGCGACAGCTTGTGCAAAAACATCAGCCCAAATATAACGTTGAGTTAAAAGACGATAAAAATTTCTTTTTCGTTTCGTTCAGCGACGATTTATTCCCAAAAATATCTCTCACTCACCAACCAAAAACAGAAAAAAACGTCATTGGTCCATTTGTGTACGGGAAAGAGTTTAAAGAATATTTCAAAAATCTAAGAAGGATATTCCCCTACCGTACATGCAAAAGTAAGCCGGAAAAACCTTGCTTGTATTATCACATGGGGCTTTGCAACGCGCACTTGGCAAAAACAAAATCGTATCCGCTTGTTTGCGAGGGTCTAAAAATTTTTTTGGCGCTTTATGCCGGAAAACCAACGACACTTGAAGCGTACGATATTTCCAATACGCAGGGCTCTTTATCGGTTGGATCTATGGTCTCGTTTAAAAACGGAAGGCCCAATAAAACGCTTTATCGGATGTTTAAAATAAAAACCGTAAAAGGATCAAATGACGCCCTATCTCTTCAAGAAGTGATTCAACGTCGTCTTGCTCACAAAGAATGGGAACTTCCCAATCTGATTGTGATTGATGGCGGAAAGGGTCAGCTTTCAAAAATTAAAAATCTTCCTATCCCGATTATTGCTCTTGCAAAACTGGGGAATCCTCGTCTCTCTGTTTCGTTAAAAAAATCCACAAAACGCGCTCAAACAAAAGGAGTGCTTTGGAGCCCCTATGGAACATCTTCTCTTTCGCTTGACCCGCTTCCCAAACATGTTAAAAATATTTTACTTTCTCTACGCAATGAAGCGCATCGATTTGCGATTGCGTATCATAGAAAAAGAAGAATGGGCGACATGAAAACATAAACTGCATATGTTCCATATTTCAAAAAAATTGAAGCCAGCCGGCGACCAGCCAAAGGCCATCAAAGAACTTGCGGCTGGTTTTTTGGGTAAACGTCCCGATACGTTTCAAACACTTTTGGGCGTGACTGGTTCGGGGAAAACCTTTACCATGGCGCATCTTATCCAAAAATTAGGAAAACCAACCATTGTCATTTCTCATAACAAGACACTTGCCGCCCAGCTTTATGAAGAATTTTCAGCGCTTTTCCCCAGAGACAATGTCCATTATTTTGTCTCCTACTATGACTACTATCAGCCCGAGGCGTATCTTCCCACCTCCGACACATATATGGAAAAGGAGGTTCAGATTAACGAAGAGATAGATCGCTTACGACACGCAGCGGTTCGCTCCGTTTTGCAACATGATAATACGATTATTGTCGCTTCCGTTTCGTGCATTTACAACCTTGGTTCTCCCCTTACATACCAAAAACTTGCGCTTTCCTTGCACGTGGGACAAACCATAACAAAACGGGAGCTTCTTACTCATTTGCTTTTGTTGCAATACGAGAGAAACGAAATCGGATTTTGGAGGGGAAATTTTCGTATTCGCGGAGAGTTTATAGATATATGGACGCCCGAGGGAGATGTTATTGTGCGCGTTGCATTAGAACAAAATCGGGTTACAAAACTCATAGAAATGGAAGCTCCTTTTGGAAAAAACAACACAGTGAAATCAATAAAGCTTTTTCCCGCAAAGTTTTGGTCATCGGAGGAAACAAAGCGTGAAAGCGCGATTGCCACAATACGCGAAGACCTAGCCCAACAACACGCAACGCTTGAAAAAGCAAAAAAACCTCTTGAGGCGGAACGTTTGAGGCGTCGCACTGAATATGACATTGCGCTTATAAAAGAAGTTGGGTGGTGTAAAGGCATTGAAAACTATTCCCGTTATTTTGAGGATCGAGGAGCGGGAAGTCCTCCTTTTACTCTTCTGGATTACTATCCAAACGACTTTCTTACTATTATTGACGAATCTCACATGACCATTCCTCAAATTCGTGGGATGCACAACGGAGACAGAGCCCGCAAAAATATTCTTATTGAACATGGGTTTCGACTTCCTTCCGCGGTGGACAATCGTCCCCTTACATTTGAAGAATTTATCAAAAAGATTGGCAGAACGCTTTTCGCTTCCGCGACTCCATCAGAATACGAAAAAAGAAAATCGTCTCGTATCGCGGAACAAATTGTACGTCCAACATATCTACTTGATCCCGACGTTGAAATACGTAGCACAACGAATCAAATCCCCAACCTCATACAAGAAATCGGCTTGTGCGTAGAGAAAAATGAGCGGGTACTCGTTACCGTTCTTACCAAAAAGCTCGCCGAAGCGCTCGCGCAACATCTCAAAGACAAAAACATAAAAGCTCAATATCTTCATTCCGAAATAGACACACTGGAGCGTCCCAAAATACTCTATGATCTTCGTGCGGGAAAATTTGATGTGCTTGTTGGAATTAACTTACTGCGTGAAGGATTGGATCTTCCGGAAGTTTCCTTGGTTGCTATTCTTGATGCCGACAAAGAAGGATTCCTAAGAGATAAAACTTCTTTTGTCCAAATATCAGGACGCGCGGCACGGCACATACACGGACGCGTTATTATGTACGCCGATACCATCACCGGGTCAATGAAATCGGCAATATCAGAAATACGAAGACGAAGAAAAATCCAAAAAGCATACAATATCGCGCATCGCACAAAGCCCGTTTCAATATACAAAACGCTTAGCTTAACGCTCAAATCAAAAGAAAAAGAAGACGAAGGGCAAATTAAAAATGAATTTGAAAAAACATATCGTAAAGAGCTCCAGCGACAGCTTGAACTTGCCCAGCGAAATTTGCAGTTTGAAAAAGCCGCTCAGATAAAATCAAAACTTGAACGCCTCAAAACACCGCCCCCACAATCCTAATCTCAACAATCCCCACCTTAACAATCCCGATCTTAGCAATCCCCATTTTTAACAATCCCAATCTTACTATTCTTACGATCGTAAGAATAGTAAGATAAAAAAATAATATATTTTATTTCCCCTTCCGGAAACGCTCTATTGTTCCTTGTTTTGAAATCTCCAAAATCTCAATGTATTCCGTCAATTCATGTTTTTTTAAATCCTTAAGAAATTCAATTGGAATTTTTGTTTTCCCCACCCACACGCTTTTTTGTAACAATTCAAAATCGAGAAACCGCAATATTTTACGCAACCAGTCTCTAAAAACTCGCTTGCGCTCTGGAATGTCAAATGTTATGAGAATAACAGATTCACCAATCTCTTTTTTATATTGTCCGGGATAAGTAAGTATTTTTTTATTATTTTTGAAACTAATGTAAGCAAGTCCTTTCTTTGTGAGGGAAAGATCTTTTGCTAAAAGTCCTTCACTTTTTAATCTATATACCATCGTATAAAATCTTTGCTTCGCTTTTTGGAATTCCTCCGCTTGTTTTAAGGACTTGGTATTATCAACGCGTTCTAGATTTTCTCTTAGAAGACGCACAGACCCCATGGAAAACAAGAACGCCTCGAGTGCGCTTGAGTAGCGCTTTTTATGAAGAGTTTGTAGAAACGCTCTTCTTGTATCTCCGGCTCTACCTCTCATAATTTTATAATTTTTTATCTTATTGTTGTTTTGAAAATCTTACCATAATCACGATCGTAAGAATAGTAAGAAATTAGAGATCTAATTCATGAGAAATTTCTCGCATTGCGGTGATTACATTCTGAATGTGTTCATCTAGAAAAACACGCAACTCTTCCGTCCCCTTTATAATTTCTTCCCTATTTACGCCAGCGGCAAATCGCTTTTCTTTAAAACGTTTTTTTACCGACGTAACGTCAACCGAAGACAATTTCTTGTCCGGTTTCACAAGGGCAACCGCAATAATCATTCCCGTTAATTCATCTACTGCGAACAACGTTTTTGCCATCATTGAGTTTCTGGGGGTGTTTGTATAAGAAGCGTGACTCATAATAGCGTCCAAAGATTCCTGATCAATTTTGTTTTTCAAAAATTCAACCGCTTTGTGGGGATGTTCTTTTGGATATTTCTCATAGTCCAAGTCGTGGAGAAGACCCACTATCCACCATCGCTCTTCATCCTGAATAAATTTTCTCGCATAAAACGCCATCGCCTGCGCTACCGCGTACATATGTTTTTTTAAATTTGGGCTCTTTACCCATTCGTCCAATATTTTTTTTGCCTCTTCTTTTGTCATCTTTTTTACTATACCACACTTGATACTTTACGCTTGATAATTGATACTATTCTTACCATCATGATTACCTTTAGAATTCTCAAGCAGTCAAAGAGATCGAACGCTCGTCTGGGTGTATTACAAACTTCTCACGGTGAGGTAAAAACGCCTGCATTCGTTCCAGTCGCAACTCAAGCGGCTGTAAAAACGCTCAACAGCGAAGAAATCCCGCTTACCGGAACTCAACTTCTCATCGCCAACACATTCCATCTTCACTTAAAGCCCGGGGAACGTATCGTGAAAAAAAACGGAGGATTGCACGATTTTATGAACTGGCAACGACCTCTTATGACAGATTCGGCGGGTTTTCAGGTGTTTAGTTTGGGATTTGGGAAAGACCACGGCGTCGGAAAAATTTTACGCGCCCCCAACACGAATGCAATTTCTTTGGGACAAAAACCAAAAAACGTAAAAATAACCAACGAAGGAGTTTGGTTTCAATCTCCCGTTGATGGAGCGAAGCTATTTATCGGCCCCAAAGAATCAATGCGCATACAGGAAGAGCTTGGAGCAGATATTATATTCGCATTTGATGAATGCACGTCCCCTCTTTCAGATCATGCCTACAATGAACGAGCTCTTGAAAAAACACATGCGTGGGCGCGCGTTTGTTTGCAGACAAAAAAATCACGCCAAGCACTTTACGGCATCGTACAAGGGGGAAAATACAAAGATCTTCGAGAAAAAAGCGCCCAATATATCGGATCACTTCCTTTTGATGGGTTTGGGATAGGAGGAGAATTTGGCGACAGCAAAAAAACGATGATTCAAATGCTTCGCTGGACGCTAGTTAATCTCCCCGTAGAAAAACCAAAACATCTTTTGGGCATCGGCCATCTTGAAGACATTCCTCTTATCATACAGGAAGGTGTTGATACATTTGACTGCATCGTCCCCACCCATTACGCAAGGCATGGATACGCCTTTGTAAATCAAGAATCAAAAGTTAAAAGTCAAAGTGGTAAAACAAAATTCAAAAAGGTGGATGTTAGCAAGAAATCCATGCTTAAAGATTTAAAACCTTTGGACCCTATGTGCGATTGTTTTGTGTGCAAACATTATACCCGAAGCTACCTCTCACATCTTATGCGAGCAAAAGAAATAACCGCGCTTCGACTTTTGACGTTTCATAATCTCTATATATTCAATTCGTATGTGGCTATGATCCGCGAACAAATTAGGAAGGGCGTCGTTTAAAACACCTAGTCAAAATTCACAATAACGGTAAATTCCCCTTTTATATTTTTTGAATCTTCTTGAAACTTCGCGAGAATTTCTTTGGGGTTCCCCTCAAAATATTTTTCAAACATCTTTGTCATTTCTTTCGCAACAAATACTTGCGCATCGGGAGCAATATCAGCTATCGCTTCTATGGTTTTTATGATTCGATGAGTTGATTCAAAAAATATTACTGCAGTTTTCTTTTCTTGAAAACTTCTTAAAAAATTTCTTAATTGTCCGGGTTTTTTGGGGGGGAAGCTTACAAACGTAAATTCCCTTAATCTCATCCCCGACATTGCAACCGCGCAGGCAAGAGCCGAGGGTCCGGGGATAACCGTTGTTTCTATTCCGTTTTCTCGCGCTGTTTTTACCAGATCAGCTCCTGGATCGCTTACCCCAGGAGTTCCCGCCGAACTAATATATGCGGCGTCTTTTTCTTTAAGCGTCGCGACAATTTCTCGTATAGCAACTTT
>Ga0210057_1004909_pt1 | contig 17442 bp, 14 predicted proteins | sample CryGeyCG2114_010_2_FD_183968 | JGI IMG/M metagenome (GOLD analysis project Ga0210057, IMG submission 183968) | Groundwater microbial communities from aquifer - Crystal Geyser CG10_big_fil_rev_8/21/14_0.10 (SPAdes) (version 2) | ecosystem: Environmental > Aquatic > Deep subsurface > Groundwater ...
GTTTGCTGGAGAAGGTGAACCTCTTTTGCATAAAAATATAAATGAATTTGTAGAAAATGCTAAAAATTATGGTCTTGATGTTTCAATAACAACTAATGGGACAAGATTAACTCACGAAAAAGCAAATCTAATACTTCCATTTTTAAGCTGGATAAGATTTAGTATTGATGCGGGGAGTAAGGAATCATATGCAAAAGTTCATGGAACTAAAGAAGAAGATTTTGAAAGAACTTTAGAAAATTTAAAATATGCTTCAAAAATTAAATTACAAAATCGTTATAAGGTTACTTTAGGAACTCAAATGTTATTAATTCCAGAAACTGTAAATCAGATAGAACTTCTTATAGAGAAAGTTAAAAATGCCGGAGCAGATAATTTACAAATAAAACCTTACTCTCATCACCCATCCAGCAAAAATAAATTTGAAGTTTCTCCCAATGTTTTAGATTTTTTAGAAGATAAAATTGAAAAGTATAATGATGATAATTTTAAAGTGATTTATAGAAAAGGAAGTGTGGATAGAATAAAATCTAAAGGGGAATATAATGAATGTTATGGATTACCTTTCTTTGCTCTTATTGATGCTGAAGGAAATATTATTCCTTGTAATATTTATTATGGTAATAAAGAATTTATTTATGGGAATATCTATAAAAATAGTTTTTCTGAAATATGGGGGAGTGAGAAAAGAAAAAAAGTTATTGAACAAATAAGAACTAAAGGAGTAGAAAGATGTAGAGAAGGTTGTCGTCTTGATAGCATAAATAGATATCTTAATAGATTAAAAAATCCTGGAGGACATGATAATTTCATATGAATAAATTAATACTTGATGGTCATAAAATTGAATGGCATAAAGATAGGGTGGAAGCATGGCTTAAAGGAGAAAGAATAGCTCCAATAACAATAGATTGCGCTCTTACAAGAAGATGTAATTATGAATGTGTTTATTGTTATGGTAAATTACAAGAAAATGATGAAAAAAAAATGACAAAAGATGTAATTTTTAGATTTTTAGATGATGCTGCTGAAATTGGAGTTAAAGCTATTAGTTTTGTAAGTGATGGAGAGAGTACTTGTTCTCCTCATTTATATGATGCTATTTCTCATGGAAAAGAAAATGGATTGGATATGGCTTTAGGAACTAATGGTGCTCTTCTTAAAAAAGAAAAGCTTGAAGATGTTTTATCTTGTTTAACTTATTTGAGATTTAATTTTTCTGCAGGTGAACCTGGGAGTTATAAAGAGATAATGGGTTGTAAGGAAGGGGATTTTGAAAAAGTTATAGAAAATATAAAGACCACGGTTCAAATTAAGAGAAAACAAGATGCTAAAACAACAATAGGCTTGCAGATGGTTCTTTTACCAAGTTTTGCAGATCAAATTATGCCTCTCGCGAAATTAGGAAAAGATTTAGAAGTAGATTATTTAGTAATAAAACATTGTAGTGACGACGAAAATGGAAGTTTGGGTGTAGATTACTCTAAATATGAACAGCTTGTAGGATTGCTTCAAGAAGCTGAAAAACAATCTACAGAAAACTATTTAGTAAAAGCAAAATGGTCTAAAATATTAAGTGGAGGAGATAGAACCTATACAAATTGTTATGGTCCTGTATTTATTCCTCAATTATCTGGTTCGGGATTAGTTGCTCCTTGCGGATGTTTTTTTAATGATAAATATTCTAAATATCATATAGGAAATATAGTTGAAACCTCTTATAAGAAAATATTTAATAGTGAAAGATATTGGGAAGTTATGAATGATTTAGCATCAGAAAATTTTAATGCAAAAACTATGTGTGGTAAATTGTGTTTACAACATAATGTAAATGAATATCTTGATAATTTAAAAAAAGGTTTAATAAAATTAGAAAAACCAAAAGGAGACCCTCCAAAACATATAAATTTTATTTAAAGATGAAAAGAAAAAAAATAGTTTTGGCTACAATGCCTGTTGAAGGAGAATTTGTTAATTGGACAACTCCTAATTTTTTTACTCTAACAAATGTGAATAAGTATATACCTTTAGGAATTTTATCTCTCGCAACCAATCTCCCTCCAAGACATGAAGTAATCATTTTAGATGCTTCAAGTGAACCATGGACAATTAATGAAACTATTGAAAAAATAGAAGAGCAAGAACCAGATATTTTGGGGTTGTCTGTTCCAACAAGAAGGACATACGCTATGAATAAAATTTTAGAAAAAACAACAGCCCCCTATAAAGTTGTTGGAGGACCCCATGTGACACATTATTCTGAGCTTACTTTAAGGAGCGGGGCAGATGCTGTTTTTGTTGGACCACTGGCAGACACTGAATTTAGAGAGGCTGTAGAAAATATGCCAAAGGGAATTATTAATTGTGAAACAAAAATTAATGATATTGAATTTCCAGATAGGGAATTATTGGAAGTTGAAAGATATTTTCCAAAAGCCCATGTTTTATTCAAAGCAGAGAATAGATTACCGATGTTTTCAAGTATTGGTTGTCCAAATAAATGTACTTTTTGTAATGTGCAATCAAAAAGGGTTCAATACAAAGATTCTCAGACCATCGTAGATGAGATGCAATATTTGGATACATTAGGTTCTAGAAGTGTTCATATTTTAGACGATAATTTTAATGTAAATAGGAATCATTTAGTAGGAATCATTAATGAAATGGAATCAAGAGGTCTTGCTATTGAATGGAGTGGAAGAGGGCAGACAAAAATGGATTATTCTCTGGCACATAGATTAAGAGACACGGGATTTAAAAGAATTCATGTTGGAATAGAGGCGCTTGACGATGAAATTTTGAGATATTTCAGGAAAAACGAAACCGTGGAAGATGTCCATAGATTTTGCCAGTCAATGAATAATAATAACATAGATATTTTAGGATATTTTATTTTAGGTTCTCCAGTGGAAACAGAAGAATATAGAAGAACTCTTGCTTCCAAAATTGAAGAACTTGGAGTTAAACACCCTTTCTTAAATATACTTTTTCCAGAACCAAATACAAAATACTATAAGAGTTTAATCAGTGAAGGATATTATAAAAAAGATATCTGGGTAGATTTTATGCAAAACCCAACACCTTATTTTGAAATTCCTTATCCTTATGGAGAAACCAAAAAACAAGAGCTAATTGCATATACGGATGAATTAACTGAACATTTTAAATTGAAAAATAAATCTTAGAGTTTAATTACTCATAAATGTAAAATGAAACAAATAAAAATTCCAGAATCATACAAATATATCTCTGCCTTCCTTACTATGAGATGTAATCTTAGTTGTAGTTATTGTTTAAATAATTTAGAAAAATCAAAAGATTTTAATAGAAAAAGTTTTCTCGAAATTTCTGGAAAAGAATGGGTTGAAGGTTTAAATAGGATAGTAACTAAACCTGAAGTTCCTGTAACTTTAAGCGGGGGCGAACCTTTTTTACATAAAGATTTTTTTTATATAATTAATAATTTAAAACCAGAGTTAAATATAGACTTACTTACTAATTTAAAATGGGGAAATAAAGGAATTGAGGAATTTATTGATAATGTTGATCCCAATAGAATTAAAAGAAATTCTCCTTATGCTTCAATTAGGGTTTCATATCATCCAGAACAAATGGGTAATGGTGAAGAACTAGTTAAAAATACTAAAAAACTAAAGGAAAATGGATTTAGTATTGGAATATGGTCTATTCTTTACCCTAGTCCAGAACAGTTACAATCTATAACCCAAATGCAATTTAGATGTAAAGAGGAAGGCATCGATTTTAGACTTAAAGATTTTACTGGTGAATATAAAAGAGAGTTATATGGAGATTATTCAAAATTCCCAAATTCTATATTACAAAAAGAAACTAAAAATTGTTTATGCAAAACTTCAGAATTATTAATTGGACCTAACGGAAATGTTTACAAATGTCATAGTGATTTGTATAAAGAACAAACTCCTATTGGAAATATTTTGGATGAGAAATATACAATTGAAGATAAATTTAGGGAATGTAATCAATATGGAAATTGCCACCCTTGTGATGTTAAACTTAAAACAAATTACAAACAACAGTTAGGGAATACTAGCGTTGAGATTAAAATGTTATAATTGTTTTTTTATTTAATAATTTTTTAATAGTTCCATTAAAATGATTAAGGTTAATATAATCTATAGAATATTTTTCTTTTTTTAAAACTGCAGAAATGTAAGATAATCCTAAAGGAAAAATATAGTCGTAGTTGGCTTCATTTGTTAGATTATACCTTGGTACAACCATTAAAATTTTCATAATATTTAGTTTTTAAATTACTTTATAAAGATTATGGCCTATTTTAATGCCTTTTTAAATATAAAAATTTTCTATAGTTTTTTTGAAAAGATAATTATTTATACTACTGGTTTCTTTAGTAAGATAATGAAAAAAGGTAAAAAAGAAATAATTTATTATTTTATTTTAAACTTGATAAGTAAGGTATTTACTTACTTTTTATTATTAGTTTTTGCAAGTTTATTTATTCCTTCTGATTATGGAGAAGCAGCTTTTATATACTCCTTTTTTAGTGTAGTAACAATCTTTATTTTATTTGGAATTCCGGATATTTTTGTAGTTTGGTTTATTAAAAAGAAGGACGTATCTTCTGTATTTTATTTTTTAATAAGTTTGACTGTATTTTTTATGGTAGTTGGATTAATTATTTCTTTAAAATATATTTTGGTTTTACCTTTGGTTTTATCTTTGCCTTTTTTATTACTAAGGGGAATAGGTTACTCATTTTTTAAAATTAAATATAAATATCATTTATTTCAATTTTTTGAATTGTTGTTTGGGATTATTATATTGGTATTTATTATTCTTTTAAAAAATTTAGGAGCATTTGGTATAATTAGCGGTTATGCTTTAGGATATGTCTTAACTTCTTTAGTTGTTATATGGTTAACTAGAAAAGAGATATTAAATGTTATTAAAAGTATCAAATTAAACTTTTTAGTTATAAAAAGGTATATTAAAGATAGTTTTATAATCTCTTTGTTAACATTATCTTTTGCTTTTTTATCTTGGACAGATTCTATTATACTTGGATTATTAAGTACCTTCGAAAGTGTTGCAAAATATAATATTGCTAGCCCAATTAGTTTTGTAACTTTGGCCATACCTCTTGCTCTTTCTCAGTTTCTTTTAAATAGATCTGCACAATTAAAAAATGAAAAGAGTTCTCTTTCAATTTTAGAAAGAACTTTAAGAATCTCTTTATCATCATCTTTATTATTCGCAATTGTTTTAGGTTCTTTAATTTCTTTAATCATAAAAATATTTTTTCCAGTATATATTGGAATTGAAATTTATATTATCATCCTTTTAATTGGAGTTATGTTTTGTTCTCTTTATTCATTACTGTCAGTTTATTCTGTAGGGATATCTAAGCCTGAACAAGCATTAACTCCATTCTTAATTTCAGTTTTAATAAATATAGTTTTAGATATAATTTTAATACCTAAATTTGGTCTTTATGGTATTTGTATTGCAACAACAATCGCGCATATAACTGCATGGACTTTATATGGATTTAAAATGAATTTATTAAAAAAATTTGCTTTAGTTTATTTATCCCCAATTTTTATTATTTTAACTTTTTGTTTAAGTTATTATGGTTTATTTTTATTATTATTTTTAGTTCCAGCACTTTTTTATTTTAAATTGATACAAAAACAAGATTTACAAATTATTATTGGTACAATCAAAGGTTTATTAAAAAATGGATAAAATAGTAAAATATGAAAAATTAATTATTATATTCTTTTTGTTATTTATATTTATTTCAGTATCTTTGATTATCCATTTTCAAAACATTACACCTGATGAATTATATCAAGTTGGGGCAGGGATTACTATGTTAGAAAACCATGATTGGAGTTTTAGGACAGGAAGAAGTGCTCCCCCGCTTTCTTTTTATATCTCATCTATCCCTTTATTCTTTTATGAGTTTAATGAATCTACTTGGAGTTTAGATAATCAAGCACGAAGAGGTATAGATATAATTTATTCAGAAAAAGGAGGGCAGATTCTTTATTGGATTAAATTTCCGTTTATTCTAATTTCTTTATTATTAGCAATTTATGTTTATAAGTGGGCAAAAGAGTTATATGGCATAAAAGCAGGATTTTTAGCACTTTTATTGTATAGTTTTAATCCTATGATTTTAGCTTTTTCTAGCATTTCAAATCAAGATATATTAGCTACATGTTTTACTTTTATAGCATTTTATTATTTTTGGAGATATGTTAAAAACCCCACAAGATCTAATTTAATTATTGCAGCTATAGCTTTTGGATTAGCCCAGCTTTCGAAATTTACAGCACTTATATTAATCCCTCTTTTTGTTCTTATAGGATTATTTATTGTTTATAAAAAGAAAATTAAATTTTCTAAAATGTTTTTTTCACTTTTTATTATTTTTTTATTAGGCTTTTTAATGGTTTGGTCATTTTATGGATTTGAAACTAAAACATTATCAAAAACCATACCCGAATCAAGATATGATAGAGTGTATGATAGATTAAATGAGGTTCTACCAGAAAATAATATAATTAAAAATGGAGCTTTTTACTTAATAGAGAATATACCTGTTCCTCTTCCTAGTTATCTTTATAATGTTGGGGTTTTACACGAATTTATGTCCCATGGTTTTTCAAGTTTTTTCATGGGTGAATATTATATAAAAGGAATACCTTCTTTTTATATAATTGGTTTTTTAATCAAATCCCCCATTCCTTTATTAATCTTAATTTTATTAAGTACGGTCTTCTTTAAGAGAATTAAATCTAGGGATTTAATGGGAGAACTTTTTTTAATAACTTTTGTATCAGCTTATCTTATTTATTGGTCATTCATTGGTAATTTAAGTGCTGTGTTTAGGCATATGCTTCCTATATTTCCTTTTATTTTTGTGTTTGTTAGTAAAGTTGTTAATCTTAATTTTAAGAAATTGATTTTAAAGCATTCCTTTAAAATTTTTATGGTATTATTAATTATTTGGTATGTTCTTTCTTCTATCTTAATATTTCCTTATTACCTTACATATTTTAATGAATTTATTGGGGGTCCTAATAATGGTTATAAGTATATGGTTGATAGTAATTTAGATTGGGGCCAAGATTTAAAAGGATTAAAAGTTTATATGACTAAAAATAATATAGAAAATATAAAATTAAGTTATTTTGGAGCCGGTAGCGTTGAATATTATAATATTTCTTATACTTATTTACTTTCACATTCAGATTTTTTGAAACCTCCAAAAGGTTATATTGAGACCTGCGGTTATACTGAAGGTTTACTCGCAGTTAGTGCTACAAACCTTCAAGGACTTTATTTAGAAAATAGAAGTTGTTATGACTGGCTTAAAGAATATGAACCTATTGATAAAATAGGATATTCAATTTTTATATATAATATTTCAAAATAATTAAACTTTATTTTTGTATAACTCTTTTATAATTGCGAAAAGCTTTTATATTCCTTTCAAATATTTAATAGAAGTAAAAATCTTATAGGAAAATTAACTATGACTAATAAATTTAATGTTTTTGTGCTTAAGAATTTAAAGAGATTTAAGGATTCAAAATACGGTTCAAAGATTTATTGTAAACTAATTCCTCAAAAAGTATTTTTGACTAAATGGAATGGATTTAAATGTTATCTTGATGGGAGGGATGAAGGGGTATCCCCTTTTATTTATTTTGTAAAATCTTTTGAAACATCAGTTATAAGGGTTTTAGAAAAAGAAATAAAAAATGGAATGACTGTTGTTGATATTGGTGCTAATATAGGGATAATGACTTTAGTTATGGCAAGAGCAGTAGGAGAAAAAGGAAAAGTTTATGCATTTGAACCAGAACCACATAATTTTGAAATCTTAAAGAAAAATGTAGAAATAAATAATTTTAAAAATGTAATTTTAATAAATAAAGCAGTTTCAGACACAAATGGGATAAATTTATTAAAATTAGACAGTAAAAATTACGGGGCTCATTCGCTTCATTCAAAAGTTATTCCCCATTATAATGGAAAAAAAATAAAAATTAAAACAGTAACTTTGGATACTTTTTTTAAAAATAAAAATATTGATCTATTAAAAATAGATGTGCAGGGGGGGGAAGGGAATGTATTTAAGGGCGCAAAAAATATTTTAAAAAGAAATATTAAAATTATAATGGAATTTTGGGCAGAAGGAATTCGATTAACACATAATGACCCCTTAAAGTTATTAAAAGAATTAAAAAGAAATGGTTTTTTTATAAATTTTATCAAAAAAGATTATTATGTTCATTCTTATCCGGAGCAGGTGATTAAAGCTTGTAAAAGAGTAATAATTCCAAGTTTTTTAAATAAAAATGTAACGGGAGAAGTTAATTTATTTTTAAGAAAAACAAAAGGGAATGAGAAGGATATTTTGATAAAAGATCCATAAACTTAATCACAAAACCTCTATTTTAAGCTCTTTTTAATGTTATAATACCGAAAAGCTTTTATTGCTTTCTTGGTTTTAAAAATAAAAATGAGAATTTTGTTTATTCAACAGGACGTTTTTAAAAATTATGGGACTATGCTTCTTTCCGGTATTTTGAAAAAGAATGGACATGAATGTGACATTTTAATAGATGCCTTAGAAAGAGATTTGATGAAAAAAATAAAATTAATAAACCCCGATATTATAGGTTTTTCTATTACTTCTTCAATATATTCTTGGATGAAAGAAACAGCAAAAAAAATAAAATCAAATTTTAATAAACCAATAATAGTTGGAGGCCCCCATCCCACTTTTTTTCCAGAATTAATAAATGAGGATTTCATTGATATCGTTTGTATAGGCGAAGGAGAAGATGCAATACTAGAACTTTTAGATGCACTTGAGATTAAAAAAGATATAACTAAAATTAAAAATTTGTGGGTTAAAAAAAACGGTGAAACTTATAAAAATCCAATAAGAAACATGATTGAAGATCTCGATTCTATACCTCATGCAGATCGTAATCTTTATAATAAATATCCTCTTTTAAAAAATCAAAATACGGATGTTTTTATGGCAGGCAGGGGTTGCCCTTATAATTGTACTTTTTGTTTTAATAAGGCTTATAATAAACTTTATGAAGGTAAAGGGAAACTTCTTAGAAGAAGATCTGTTTCTAGTATCATTGAGGAAATTAAAAAAGCAATTAAAATTAATAAAAAAGTCGATTACATTGTTTTTTATGATGATACTTTTATTTTAGGTCCAAGAGAATGGTTTAATAAATTTTTTGTAAAATATAAACAAGAAGTTAATCTACCTTTTAGTGTAACTGTAAGAGCAAATCTTGTTGATGAAGATATAATTAGAAAATTGAAATTGGTTGGTTGTAATTCTGTAAAAATGGGCATAGAATCTGCTGATCCATATTTAAGAGAAAAAATATTAAAAAAAGAGGTTACTAATGAACAAATATTAAATGCTGTTAAAATTATAAAGAAAAACCATATCAAGTTCCAATTCTTTAATATCCTTGGCACACCCGGAGAAACTTTAAAAACCGCTTTAGAGACATACGAACTTTCTTATAAACTTCATCCACATCATGCTTGGTGTTCATTAATGCACCCTTTTCCCGGAACGGAGCTTAATGAATTTGTAAGAAAACACAATCTTATAGAAAAAAATCATAATTTTGAAGATTTAGACAACTCTTATTTTAATACTCTTCCAATAAATATTAAGAATAAAAGAGAAATTGTTAATTTACAAAAATTATTTCAATTTGGGATCTTTTTTAGAATTCCAACAAGTGTAATGAAATATTTGATTAAACTTCATATGGATAGATTATTTGGATTAATTTTTAAAATTAATTATGGAATTGGTGTTAAAAGAATGGATAATCTTGATTGGACTTATTTGTTTAAAGTAGCAATACACTCCAAAAATTATTTTAAAAAATAAAATAATTAAAATTTATTTTTTGCATATTACAACATAATGGACAAAAAGTGATCTAGGCGATAAAAATATTTTAACCTTTTTAAATTTAGTTTCATCTAATATCTGTTTTTTAAGTAAACTTTTAGATTTAATAATACTAGGTTCTTTTGGAGCAATATTTTTACTATCTTTTTTAATTTTCTTAATAAAAAATTCAAGAGGCCTAAATATTAAATTAGTTGGCCCAAAGAAACCGGGCCAAAATAAAATGCACATAGAATCTTCTTTGAGTACCCTATAAAACTCGTTTAGTATTTGATTAATTTCTTTATGTTTAAAATGTTCCATAACCCCCACATTCCAAATACCATCTATACTATTGTTTTTAAATGGAAGTTTTTTTATATCTGCTTGAATGAATTTATCTATAATTTTAATTTTTTTAGCATGAAGTAAGGCTAGAGGAGATATATCCAATGCTATAATGGTTCTTTTATATTTTTTAATTTTTATTGATGTTTCAGAACTTCCAGATCCACAATCTACGTAAGTTCCATTTTTTTTAAAATATTTATCGAAGAAATAAGCTATTTCTTTAGATATGATACGCCTTCTATACCAGCTAAAGAATTTACCAATTAGAACGTGTTGTTTATATAACTGTTTCCAATAATTATCCCATTCTTCTACTTCGTTTATTTTATTTATATCTTTCAATTTTAAGTTTAATTAAGGTATATAAGGTTCTTAATATCTCCTTTTTTGATATTTTAGTTTCTCCTAAAGTACGATCAATAAATACAAATGGAATTTCACGAATTTTAAGTTTTTTTCTTTGGCATCTATATAAAATTTCAAGTAAAAAAGAATAACCTCCGGATTTAATATTTTCAAAATCTATTTTATTTAAAGCATTTTTACTATAACATCTAAAACCTGATGTACAGTCGTTGTTTTTTAATCTTAAAACAGTTTTTGCAAGGAGGTTTGCACCAGAACTTATTATTCTTCTATAAAGTGGCCAGTTATATGTTCCCCCTCCTTTAATATATCTTGAGCCAATTAAAACATCAAATTTTCCTAATTCTTTTATGAATTGAGGAATATATTTTGGATTATGGGAGAAATCACAATCCATTGTTAATACATAATCCGCATTTAAATTATCTAATGCATATTTAAAACCATTAATATAAGCAAATCCTAATCCTTTTTTCCCTTTTTTATGATTTATGTAAACATTATTGTATACTTTAGTAAGTCTGTCCACAATCTTCCCGGTACCATCTGGAGAATCATCATCTACGACAAGAATTTTAAGTTCTACGCCCCCTTTAATTTTTTTTGAAAGTTTTTCAATTGAGTTTATCAAATTCTCAACGTTTTCTTTTTCATTATATGTAGGAATTACTATTACAAATTTCATGATCTAACCTTCAGTTTAATTAGTGTTAAAAATCCTTTGAAGTCCCAAATTAATTGTTTAACATTTCTTAATTTAAACACCCTTTTGATTAGATAACTTGGTCTGAAATAAAATGATCTATAAGCTTTTTTGTGATATTCTTTAATTACTTCTTCAGATAACCCTTTTGGAATATAAGTAACTTTATCTGGATTAACAGGAGAGAACGTATCCCAAGAGCCAATTCTAGCTTCTCCAGATTTAATTGCAAGACCCCATAATTCTGTGTTTGGATAAATTGTTGTAATATAGAAACTAGCGTCATTTAGTGGCAAGCTTTTTGCGAAATCTATTGTTTTTTGCATTGTTTCTTTAGTTTCTCCAGGTAAACCCAACATAAAAAAACCTCTTACTTCTATTCCACTTTTTTTTGTTAAATTAACTATTTTTCTAATAAACTCTGTTGTAACATCTTTTTTAGCAAGTTCTAGAATATGATTATCTCCACTTTCTATTCCATATGCAATTTGCCAACATCCCGCGTCTTTCATCCATTTTAAAATTTCGGGATCCATGTTATTAACTCTCGCAATACAAGTCCAACTTAACTTCATTTTTCTTTTTATCATCTCTTTACAAATGCCAATTACTCTTTGTTTATCTAAACTAAAAGTATCGTCCCAGAATTTTATTTCTTTTATTTTATAATCTTTAATTAAATATTCTATTTCTTCTAAAACATTGTTAACACTTCTTGCTCTAAATTTTTGTCCAAAAATTGCCCTATCACAATAAATGCATCTGTATACACATCCCCTACTAGTAATCATACTTCCAAGAGGAGTATTCTTACATGAAGCAGGTGTTGGTTTATATTCTGATAAATTAGGTAATAGGTGTCTTGCTGGTAATGGCAAAGAATCCAAATCTTTTATATAATCTCTTTTAGGTGTGATGATTATCTGATTATTTTTTTTGTATGTTACTCCTTTTATTGATTCTTTCTTAATATCTTGTTTCTTCTCAAGTGCGGATACTATTTCTAATATAGTATATTCTCCTTCTCCAATTACCCCAAGATCAAAACAATCATTTTGCATTGTTTCTTTAGGAATTGCGGTTATATGTGCTCCTCCCAAGATAATCGGACAATTAACATTTTCTTTTAGAATTTTTGCTAATGCTATAGTTGTATTAATGCCTGCAGTTGTTGAAGTTAATCCAATAAGATCTGGTTCAAATTTTTTAGCTTCTAACATAGTTTTATTATGATCATAATTTTTAATAAGAGCATCTATTATCTGTATTTTATGGCCTTCTTCTTCTAAAACTGCGGCTAGATACGCGAGACCTAAAGGTTGTTGAATATTCCCAACTTCTTTAATCTGCCCATATATTATCTCTTGGTTGATATTAGGATTTATTAATAAAATTTTCATGTTTTTATGACAAATAATATCATCATTTAAATGTTTCGTTTACTTTCGATAAAATTAGTTTATTATTACCTAAGATTACATACTTTTCAAGAATAAAAGGTCCAGATTCCATAAATTCTAATTCTCTTAGTAAGGTTTTATTGAAAGGACAACCCGGTATTTTTTTACCATTTATTTCTATTTTTTCTCTTTCTTCACATGTAGAAAAATATTCTACTACCGTCCAATTGTATTTTAAATAAACTTCATAAAATGGTTCTGGCATAGGTCCCATAACATAACTTATATTATTTTTTTTAACATAATCATACAAATTAGATAGATTTTGTTTATCATAAGGTTCCCAGATCTTTTCAATTATTTCGTTTTTAATATCGTATTTTTTGATATAAAATTGGTAAGGGGGGCTGATCATTGGAGCTAATATTTTTTCATTTGGGCCAACGTTTTCTTTTATATAATCAAACATTTTATCATAAGGAAGAGATCTATCTTCATAGTTAGAGTAATTTAAAAATAAGCTTGTACCTATTAGATAGATTATAAGTGTTGGGATTATTAAATTTATAATTTTTATTTTAGGAATATATAACAATTTATGCAAAATTTGTGCTGATAGGATTGCAACAACCGGTAGATAGGGTAAAGTTAATCTAATACCTCCTGATAGTAACCACATATAGGATACAAATGCCGAGTACCATACGATAAACCAGATAAATAAAAATGTATTAAATTTATCTTTTTCTTTTAATACTAAATAAATTGAATATAATAATCCCATTATAAATAAAATAAATATAATTAGTGTTGCTTGCTTATTAATAAGTAAAAAATTTAAAGATATATCACTAAAAGATTTCCAATTACTAAAAAAAGACATTGGAAGAGAACCATGAATAGGGTCAAATATTTTATTAAGTACAAATTGAGGAATTATTGCAATTATCCCTATTACCCCAATTTTAATTTGTTCTAATTTTATATTTTTTGTTATTAGAAGATATAATCCATAAATTGGAATAAGAAGAAGGATTGGATTTTTATAAAGGAAACCTAAATCAAAAAAGAACATCGAAAGTAAGAGATCTCCAATATAACCTTCTTTTGTATACCTTAAAAAATAAAATATAGAAGCAGTTACAAAAAATACGAGACCTGCATCCAAAAGACTTACACTTCCGTAAGCGAAAATACTTGGTAAAAATAAAAAAATTAAAGAACTAGTAAGTGCTATTTTTTTATTTTTAAATAAGTTTGTTAATTTAAAAATATAAATTGCAGTTAAAGCTAAAAATATTGGTTGTATAAATCTTACTCCAAATTCATTATAACCAAAGATAATTAGTTGAATTGCATATAATATTACCCCTAAAGGTCCATACCAAATTAACCAATTTAAGTGATCTAGTGTTGCACTTCCATATTTAGCAAGGTGATAAATTGATGCGAACTTGTTTACAATAAAAAAATAAATAAATGCAATTGTTACTAAAAGAGTAATATATACTTTTTTAAACGTTTTATTTTTAAAAAATAATTTTAATTTTTGTAATTGTTTTCCAAATTTTTCTTTTAAATTAAATAAATATATTATAAGAAATACTACGATTATAAAAATAAATAAGATTCTTGCAATAGTAAAAATAGATAAATGTAAGAAATTTTCACTAATTTTATTTAATGGTTCAATTAACCATATACCTCTGGAGATATGATAACCTTCATCCCCAGTTGTGATGGGTAATTTCATTAATGGAATGTGCAATAAGATAAATATTAAACAAGCTATTAATAATATCAAAAAATATTTATCTTTAAAAATTTCTTTTAGTTTTACTTCTTTTGTTGTTTTTGGAAAAAATTTAGTTTTTAAGAGAAATGCCCCAATTAAAGTTATAGAAATTAAAGATGCAAAAAGAATAAATCTTATAATTAAGGAACTAGGTAAAAGCCAAGAAGGATATAAAATTAAACAAAATATCCAAAGTAAAATAAATAAAATACTGTATCGAAATCGCATTCTTTTTTATTTATTTATAAAGTTATTTAAGCCTTTTGGTATATTAAATAATAAAATTTAAATACCCCATCTTTGATTAAAATGTTAATATGGTAAAACTATCAATTATAATACCTTGTTATAATGAAGAAAAGACTATAAAAGAGATAATTAATAGAATAAAGGCTGTAAGATTAAAAAGTGTTGAGAAAGAGATTATTGTCGTTGACGATGATTCAAATGATAATAGCAGAAAAATTCTTGATGAAATTGTAGGAATAAAAAGAATTTATCATGAAAAAAATATGGGTAAGGGAGCTGCTGTTAAAACTGGAATTAAAAATATGACCGGGGATATTATGATTATTCAAGATGCAGATTTAGAATATGACCCTAAAGATTATAATAATTTATTAAAACCGCTTTTAGATGGAAAATTTAGTATTGTTTATGGTTCTAGATTTTTAAATAAAAAATATAAACTTTTTGGAAAATCGAAAACTATTTTGATTTTACACCTTTTTGGAAATAAATTTTTAAATTTTCTAACAAGCTTGTTATATTTTAAAAAGATTACAGATATGGAAACAGGTTATAAAGTTTTTATGAAAGAAGTTTTAAATAATATAGAACTTAAATCTAGAAAATTTGATTTAGAACCTGAAATTACATCAAAGATTTTAAAGAAAGGATATAAAATAAAAGAAGTACCAATAAGTTTTAATCCTAGAAATTTTAAAGAAGGGAAGAAAATAACTTGGAGAGATGGAATTTATGCTGCTTGGTGTCTTTTAAAATATAGGTTTGTTGATTAAAATAAAATGAAAATATTATTAATGACTCCAATAAATAAAAGGAGTTATGTGGTTATGCCTAGTTTAGGATTAGGTTATTTAGCATCTGTTTTAAGAAATAAAGGGCACGATGTTAAAATTTTACATTCTTTAAAAGAGAAATTTAATTTTAAAGATTTTATTAGATATATAAAAGAAAACGATTTTGATTTAATAGGAATACAAATGTTTACTTTTGATCTAACACCAACAAAAAAACATATTAAAATAATAAAAAAATTAAGTCCTAATACAACAATAGTTCTTGGAGGATATCACCCTTCTGGAGATCCTGAAGGAACATTAGAATTTTTTAGTGATGTTGATTTTATTTTTTCTGGAGAAGCGGAAATAGGATTACCAAAACTTGTTGAAACTCTTGAGAAAAATAAAAATGATTTTAAAGATGTTCCTAATCTAGTTTGGAGAAATAATGGAAAAATAATAAAAAATCCTTGGAAATTAATTGAAAATTTAGATGAGATTCCATTTCCTGCATGGGATCTGATGGATCCTAGAACTTATCCAGAAGCTCCTCATGGAGGTTTTTTTAAGAGTTTTCCTAATGCTCCCATAATAATAACTAGAGGGTGTCCTATGCAATGTACATTTTGTGCAGGAAAGAGTGTTACAGGAAATAAAGTAAGAAAGAGATCGGTAAAGAATGTTATAGAAGAGATAAAATATTTAAAAAATAAATTTGGTGTTAATGATTTTTTAATAGAAGACGAAAATTTTACTTTACATAAAGATTTAGTTAAAGAGTTTTGTGAGACTTTGATAAAAAATAATTTGAATATTCATTGGAGTTGCCCTTCAGGTGTTAGGATAGATACTTTAGATAAGGAAATGTTAAAATTAATGGAAAAAGCAGGATGTTATTATCTTTCTATTGGAATTGAATTTGGTTCGCAAAGAATACATGATTTAACAAAAAAACATCTTACTTTAGAAAAAATAAAAGAAAAAATAGATTTGTTTAAATATGTTAATATAAGGACTGCAGGATTTTTTATGATGGGAATTCCCGGTGAAACAAAAGAAGAAATGATAAAAACAATAAATTTCTCAAAACAGTTAAGAATAGACAGAGCACAATTTAATAATTTTATGCCTTTACCAGGATCCGCTTTATATAAAGAACTTAGAGAAAAAGGAATGGAAGAAATAGATTATGATCATTTTTTTGTTCATGATGTTGGTTTTGTTCCTGAAGGAATGACGAAAAAAGAAATGAAGAAATTACAAAGAAAAGCATATCTCGAATTTTATTTAAGACCTAGAATAATACTTTCTCTTTTAAAGGATTTAACCTCCTTTAAACAGTTTTTTAGGCTTTTTAAAAGATTTATTGACGGATTAAAATAAACAAAACTCTTTTAAATTTTATTAACTTTGTTTTAATATGGTAAAAATAGGAATTATTGGTGGCAGTGGACTTGATGATCCTAAAATTTTAAAGGATTATAAAGAGAAAGAAGTGAATACGAAATGGGGAAAACCTAGTTCTGTTTTAACCTGCGGTAAAATTGGGAATGTAGATGTTGTTATTTTAGCAAGACACGGTAAGAAACATAGTATAATGCCTAGCAATGTTAATTTTAGAGCAAATATACAAGTTTTGAAAGATGAGGGATGTACACATATTATTGCAACTACAGCATGCGGTTCTTTGAGAGAAGAGATAGAACCAGGACATTTAGTTTTTCCAGATCAATATATTGATAAAACAACGAAAAGATACTGTACTTTTTATGATGAAGATAGAGTTTGTCATATTGCTATGGAACATCCTTTTTGTTCCAAGTTAAGAGAATTAATAATTG
>Ga0210057_1004910_pt1 | contig 17437 bp, 13 predicted proteins | sample CryGeyCG2114_010_2_FD_183968 | JGI IMG/M metagenome (GOLD analysis project Ga0210057, IMG submission 183968) | Groundwater microbial communities from aquifer - Crystal Geyser CG10_big_fil_rev_8/21/14_0.10 (SPAdes) (version 2) | ecosystem: Environmental > Aquatic > Deep subsurface > Groundwater ...
GAGTACTTGCACAAACTTAGGTATACTGCCGCGTACGGAGGAGTGACTGAGCGGTCGAAGGTGCTCGCTTGGAAAGCGAGTGTGGGTTTACACCCACCGCAGGTTCGAATCCTGTCTCCTCCGCCAAAATTGAAAATCGGAATTGGAAGCCGAAATGGTGTCGCGCCGCAGGCGCGACACAAACGCATTCCCGCCAAAAATTCCCGAATCCAAAAGGGTTTTCCACGCTCCGCGTGGCTCAAAAAAGACGGTTCGATCCTTAATTTGAAAGTTCGAACCGACTTTTTTGTACAAATGAAGTTTTCCTTCATTTGTACTCTCGTTTGCCAATTCTATATTGTATTTCAAAAACTTTTCGGTAAGTTCGAACCGATTATTCGCTTTTTGCTCAAAAGCCGATAATTTCTCTTTGAGAAGCTGTTTTTGATTGACCAACGCACTTTTCGCGTCTCGATATTCCTCTAGTGAAAGTGCGTTCTCTAAATAAGCATTCATCAGCTTCTCAATCTTGGAATCCAAAAGAGAAATTTCGGCTTTTGTGTTGTCTGCAAAAAGCGTAGACGATTGGGCTTCCACCAATTTGTCTTTTTCGTTTTTCACTAACATCCATTTAGCCCAATCGTCTGGCAAAGAAACTTTTTTGATTTCCTTTTGAATTTCGGAAGTGATGATTTCCTCACGAGTATATTTTTGCGAGCAAGGATTTTTCCGCTTAGTGCATCGCAAATAGTTATGACCTTTTTGTGTTTCGGTGGTAATAAAACATCCACATTCTCCGCAACGGAAAAATCCGCGATATAGATATGGTTTCAAACCGCGCGACTTCGGCTTTGATTTCCTCATCATCACTTCCTGAACAGAATCAAAAAGTTTCTTTGAAATAATCGGTTCGTGCTTGCCCTCAAAAATCTCTCCGTTATACCTCATCAATCCCGTATAGATAGGATTTTTGAGAAGTTTTTGATAATTCGACACCGCAAGTTCCTTTCCGCTTTTTCGTTTCAATCCAAGTCCATTAAATTTGTCGCGAAGCTCCCGCAAAGTGAAAGACCCAGACGAATATGCCTCAAATGTCTTTTTGATAAGTGGAGCAATATTTTCGTCAGGCACAATTCGCTTGTTTTTGTTCACATAACCAAGCGGAGACATTTGAGGCCATATTCCTTCCTTCACTTTGTTGCGATGCCCACGCTTAATATTCTCGCTTAAATTGTCAACATAATACTTGGACTGCGAAAAAGCGATTGAGAGCATAAACTTGCCTTGCGGTGTCGGATCAAACCAAAAAGTTGGAAATTTTAGCGTGGTAATTTTCCCAGTATCTACAAGATAGATTATTCGTCCGCCGTCTATGGAATTGCGAGCCAACCTATCGGGATGCCACGCTAAAATTCCCTCCGCTTCATTTTTCTCTATGCTTGCCACCATGTCGTTAAAAATTTCTCTGCCTGGTTCTTTGGCGGTTTTGCTTTCCACAAATTCACGGCAGATGCAAAACGTACGCATGAGAATCGCATGCCGACACGAGACAATGACAAACAAGCAGCCGCCTTCTTCGCTGAGCGTGCTTCGCAAAAGAAAAGTTTAGCCGCCAAGGCAATTGAGCGCCGGTTAGAAGCGATTGATGAACCCGAGAAGCCTGAAAAAGATCCGAAACTTAAAATGCTTCTTACGCCCCACGAAGCAGGTTCGCAGATTGTTGTAAAGTGGAAGGATGTGACGTATTCCACTACTGAGGCAAAACTTCTTGCGGGAATCTCCTTTACAATAGAGCGCGGGGCTCGAGTTGTGCTTTCTGGTTCAAATGGCGTGGGCAAGACAACATTGGTAAAGCTGATGTTAGGACAACTGGAACCTCATGCAGGGGAAGTGACGCTCGGACAATCTGTGACCGTGGGTTATCTGAGTCAAGAACATGAAGCATTGGGAAGTACCCGGACTGTTCTCACTGAACTTACTGAAGAAACCGGTATAGACGAGGCTCTCGCGTATCGGCTTCTTGCGTGGCTCTTAGTGCCACGTGATAAAATGAGTCAGCCAGTAAATACGCTGAGTAAAGGAGAGCAGTCAAAAGTACTGCTTGCTAAGATAATCGCTTCTGGCGCGAACTTCATTATATTAGATGAGCCAACCAATCACCTTGATATTGTTGCGAGGGAAGCGTTGGAAAATGCTCTTCGAGAGTATAAAGGGACTTTGCTTGTTATTTCTCACGACAGATACTTTATTGATGCAATACATACGACAGAAAACCTGCGCTTAGAGGGAGGTTTTATCAAGAGAACGTAAGAAACATGGAAAACAAGCCCGAGGAGTATTGGAAGGAGAAATTGACCCCTGAGCAGTACGAAGTGCTGCGGAATAAGGGGACGGAGCCGGCATTTACCGGTAAATATGTGGATTTGAAGGACGATGGGATGTTCCACTGCGCGGCATGCGGTGCGGCGCTGTTTTCATCGGACACGAAGTTTAATTCGGGCACTGGTTGGCCATCGTTCTCGGATGCTGAGAACGACGCAGTAGAGTTGCGGCCAGATAACTCGCTCGGTATGCGTCGCACTGAGGTAATATGCAAGAACTGCGACAGTCACTTAGGCCATTTATTTAATGATGGACCGCCGGAGGCGGGCGGGAAGCGTTTCTGTATCAACTCCTTTGCCTTAGATTTTGAAAAATCGTAGTTTAGTTTCAACAAGAGGGGAGATTAAACCGTAGAAACAGGCACTACGATTAATCGTAGTACCCACTTTTTAGTTTTGTGCGCTTGCGTATTGATTCGCGTATTGTTTCGTGTGCACTCGATTTTGAAAAATCGTAGCGTACATACGCCAGTTGCGCATTTTCGGGGCTGGCATACGATGATGGTATATCAATAAATGCACGGCGTATGATTCTTGATATCAATGTGTGGGCAGTATTAGTAGCAGCGGTAGCGAATATGGCGATAGGGTTTGCATGGTATCATCCGTCTGTATTCGGCGGTGTATGGATGACGCTTATTCGTGTTACTCCTGAAATGATGGAACAGGGACAGAAGCGCATGGCAAGTTCAATGGCAATCGCATTTGTCGCAAGCATTCTCATTGCTCTCGCATTTGCATATCTGTTCTCTGCACTTTTCCTTTCGGGGATAGCGCAGGCGGTATTGCTCGCTTTCGTTGTATGGCTCGGGTTTTTCGTCCCGACCCTTGTTGATTCGGTTTTGTGGGAGCAGAGACCGTGGCGATTGTTTTTAATAAATACGAGTTATAGGATTGTTGGTTTGATTGCGATTGCAATTATTACGGCGCTTATCGTGTAGTGCCACAAGGATAATATGCAATTTGAAACGCGCGCATTTGTCGGGTTTCTGGCGTTTGTCTTTATTTTTCTTCCTGTTGCGGGTTTTGTTGCGGAGCGCTACGGTTCAAAAATTGCACGGAGCAGTCTCGATACTCGAATTGTCCGCATTAAGGGAGTCGAGGTTAATGTTTTTGTGGCCGATACGCCTCTGTTGCGGCGCAAGGGACTCTCCGGAATGGAATCGCTTGCCGAGGAAGATGGAATGCTGTTTGTTTTTAACGAGAGCGGCGCGCACGGAATATGGATGAGAGGCATGCTGTTTGCCATAGACATTATTTGGATTGATGAAAACGGAAGAATTGTTGATGTCTTGCATTCAGTCAGTCCGGATACCTTTCCGTCAGTGTTTTATCCGAGCGGAAATGCGAAGTATGTGCTTGAGGTGCGGTCGGGATTTGCAGAGAATCTCGGCATCATGGCAGGGGTAAGGGTTGAACTGTAGTAGAAGTGTTTCGCAATGCTTTTTGAAGGCGCGCATTTAAGCCCTAAGAGCGAACTGTGGAAAAAACAAGCGGCCTTATAGCGTATACATAATCCAAGACACCTGCCGAGATACTGCCTCAGAGGATATCCGACTCTCAAGTCAGCCCGGCACGGGTGTTTTTTAATCCTAAAGTAACGTGCGCATGACGAAAACTTCCGCAGCATCCACAAGTCAGGGTCGAAAAGTACGAGCGAGCCGATCCGCCTCTCCCGCGGTTAATGCCGCACTTGAAGTTTACAAGAAATTCATTCCGCAGATCCAAAAGCGGGATGGCCGAATCACCAAATTTGATTTTGATAAGATTACGAAAGCCATAGCAAAAGCAATGGAAGCGACCGGAGAAGGGTCGCATGATGAGGCGGTTGTTGTTGCGCATAAGGTAGCGGGTGAAGCAGTGCGCATTGCGCACACATACAAGAACTTTTTGCCGACTGTTGAGGGTATTCAGGATGAAGTAGAGCGTCAACTCATTCTCTCTGACTACGTTGCAACTTCCAAGTCATACATTTTGTATCGTGCGGAGCACACGAAACAGCGCGAAGAGATGGGCTCAGTACCGGAGCATGTACGCAAGCTTGCAGAAAAGAGCAAGAAATATTTCAAAGACAATCCGCTTGGTGAGTTCGTGTATCTACGCACATACTCACGGTGGGTTGAAGGTGAACAGCGAAGAGAGACATGGGTGGAGACGGTGGGGCGGTACATGGATTTCATGCAAGAAAATCTTGGCAATAAATTGACCAAGAAGGAATATGGTGAGGTACATGAAGCAATCCTGAATCAGGAAGTGATGCCGTCTATGCGCCTCATGCAGTTTGCCGGTGATCCGGCACGTCGTTGCAATACGTGCGCATATAATTGCACGTTCACTGCTCCAGTCAAACTGGAAGACTTTGCGGAGATTATGTATCTGTCTATGCAGGGATGCGGTGTGGGGTATGCGGTGGAAAGCCAGAACATTCAACAGCTACCGCAAATAATGAAGCAGATGGGGGAGAAATTGTCCGTTCATATAATAGAAGATTCCAAAGAAGGATGGTGCGACTCGTTGACCCTTGGACTCAAAACATGGTATGAGGGCAAAGATATGGATTTTGACTACTCGCAAATTCGTCCGGCGGGAGCGCGTCTTAAGGTAATGGGAGGCAAGGCTTCCGGACCCGAGCCGCTTCGCTCTCTGCTCATGTTTGCGCGCAATCGCGTACTGTCTCGGCAAGGCAGGCGTCTGCGCAACATTGACGCTCACGACATTATCTGCAAAATCGGAGAATGTGTAGTTGCTGGAGGAGTACGTCGTACCGCCATGATCTCACTTTCCGACCTTGATGACGAACTCATTCGTGATGCGAAGAAGGGACAATTCTATCTTACCGACCCTCATCGTTCAGTTGCAAACAACTCGGCAGTATATGAGGCGAAACCAACGTCTTCCGAGTTATTGGACGAGTGGATTTCACTGGCAAAAAGCGGTACGGGAGAACGCGGTATCTTCAATCGTGGCTCGTTGCACAAAACGCTTCCGGAACGTCGCTATGAGTACTTCAAGAAGCAGGGGTTTGTAGCAAAGGACGGGTCAATTCGCGGTTCTATCGGCACGAATCCATGCGCAGAGATTATCTTGCAATCAAAGCAGTTCTGCAATCTTTCCGAAGTTATTGCTCGGAAGCAAGATAATGCGAAAAGTTTAGTTCGCAAGGCGCGAATTGCATCCATTCTCGGCACGTACCAATCAACACTCACTAACTTCAAGTACATTTCGAAAGAATGGACGGACCACTGTACTGAAGAACGTCTGCTCGGCGTTTCTATTTCAGGTCAATGGGACTGCCCGGCAGTACGCAATGCCGAGACACTTCGCAAAATGCGTGACACTGCAGTAAAGACGAATAAGAAATATGCGAAAAAATTTGGAGTGAATGTTTCTAATTCTGTAACCTGTGTAAAGCCCTCCGGCACCGTGTCACAGACATTCAATGCGTCTTCCGGCATTCATCCACGCCACAGCGCTTATTACATTCGCCGTATTCGCATTTCTGCAACCGACTCGTTATTTAAGATGTTGCGCGATCAGGGTGTGCCGTGTTATCCGGAGGTGGGACAGAACGCCGAAACCGCAAACACATATGTACTTGAATTCCCGGTGAAAGCACCTGACAAGTCAACATTCAAAGATGATGTTTCAGCGCTTGAACAGCTTGAGTACTGGAAGATGATCAAGGAGAACTTCACGGAACACAATCCGTCTGCAACCATCTCAGTTGGTGATGACGAATGGATCGGGGTCGTGGACTGGATTTACGCAAATTGGGATATTATTGGCGGTCTTTCGTTCTTGCCACGCAGTAATCATGTGTACAGGCTCGCTCCATATGAAGAGATGACGAAGGAGCAATACGATGAAATGGTTTCCAAGTTCCCGCAGATAGATTTCTACAAACTGGTTGCGTATGAGCGGAAAGATGAAACCGATCTTAAAAAAGAACTCGCATGCGTAGGTGGTACGTGCGAGATCGTATAGGGGAGTGAAATAGGGATAAAAAACCCGGCGCTTGCGGGCTCGATTTTACGTTTGGAGAAAACGTGTCAAGGCGACGCCTTGACACGCCTTGACATCGGGGCTGTTTGCGTAGGAATATACGCGTGGTATAATATTTGCAGCTGCACTGGGTAGTTATTGTCGGTGCTGTCTGCTGAGGGTCATTTGCACGGCGCCCGCAGTACCATTCACGGAAAAATCGTGAAATGGTGCTGGGTGCTCGATACTGCAACTACCTTCGGTAGGCAGTATCGGCAGAGGAAAGTCCGGACACACACCCGTGAGATGGCGGCTATGCCTATCTCATGGGTAGCAGGGTAGCGGGTAACGCCCGTCCGGTGGAAACCGAGGGATGCGAGCAGAGACGCTGTACAGGGAGACCTGGACAGGCCGCCTCTTTGGAGGCGGTAGCCCCTCACATGCACGCATGTGAGGGAGTGAAACGGCTAAATTCCTACCTGTGTGCAAGGCCGTGCCAAGCACCTATTTTGGTGCTCGGAGAGCCGCATGAGGGTGCTGGTAACAGCACTCCCAGATATATGACTGCTCATGCCGCATTGGCGGCAGGACAGAATCCGGCTTATAGGTGCAGCGAAATGAATCAAAAGAGAGTGGCGAATAGCCACTCTCTTTTGCGAATGAGCAATCCTACAAACTTGTTTATAGGTGCAGCGAAATGAATCAAAAGAGAGTGGCGAATAGCCACTCTCTTTTGCGAATGAGCAATCCTACAAACTTGTTTATAGGTGCAGCGAGCGAGTGAAAAGAGACCCCGAACAAGGGTCTTTTTTCCGAGAGAATGCTGCCTATGTCAGATTTGCGCATGCTGTGGACACTCATACACTTATTTCTGCTATTATGATTGATATTATGGTACTTTGAATCACGGAACTCGGTGAGGCCGCGTATTTTTGAGGGGGTGGGTCGGGTCTGTCCCCCCCAAATATGCGGCGGAATTTAGGGTTTTGTGATTCGAGTATGATAATGTGTAAAATCCGCATATGAACCGCTTAGCAGGAATACTTAACGCAAAGGCGCATTATCTTTTTGTAATTTTGGTTGCCATTCTTCCCGTCGCGTTTTTGCCGTTTTTGTGGGCTACTATGGCCCAATCGAAAACTCTTATTTTTATAGTTTTTACGGTTGCAGTATCGCTTGCATGGCTTGGCGTTGTTTTCATAAGGAGGAAGGGAAGTGTTCCATTGAGTGCCATTTTTGGCGCAGGTTTACTTCTGCCAATTGCGTACGCGATTTCGGCATTTGGCGCCGCCGGCGCGGAGGGGTCATTCGTAGGTTCCGGAATAGAGCGTGACACGGTCGCCGCCATGATAATGTGGGCGGCGGTGATGTTGGCGGCGGCCATGTTTGCGGGCGGAACTACCATAAAGCGTTCGTACGAGATTCTCGTAGCAATAGGTGGCATTTCCGCTCTTTTCCACCTGACACTCATAGGCATCAAGAATACGGCGCTTGCCTCAGACATCAGCACTCTCGTTCCCGCGACTTTAATAGGGTCTTGGCACAATCTTGCGATTTTCTCCGGCTTTATTGTTTTGCTTTCCGTTTTTGGCTTTGGTTACGGAATTATACGCGACTGGAAGAGATGGCTTGCCATCGTGGTTACGGCTTTGAACCTGATTTTACTGATTCTTGTAAATGCGAGAGACGTATGGACTTCGCTTGCCGCCGTGTCTGCTCTTGCCGCTTTATATTTGTTTTTGAAGTCCAGAAATGAGGATACGCTTGAAAGTGCGCACGCACGCAGGGGAGGGCTGTTAATAACAATATTGACGGTGGCGGCCATAAGCGCGATATTTGCCGCGGTCTCTCCAATTATTAGGGACAACATGCCAGAGCGTCTGCAGGTGGCACAGCTTGAGGTGCGCCCGTCTTGGGAAGGAACTCTCACAGTGGCGAACTCCGTTTATCAAGAAAGGAGCCTGCTGTTTGGTTCAGGTCCGAACACCTTCGTAAAGCAATGGGGGTTTTACAAGCCTGCCGGAGTAAATGAAACGGCATTTTGGAACGCCAACTTCACTCAAGGAATCGGCTTTGTCCCGACCGGAATGGTAATTACAGGCGTGGTTGGATCTGTTGCGTGGGTGCTGTTCCTTCTTGCCGTAATTGTAGAAGGCGGAATTATTGTTTTCTCAAGAAATTCCGCAAGTCCCTGGAGATTGCCTCTTCTCGCCGTGTTCGCGGGCGTCTTGTATCTATGGATTCTTCATATCATATATCCGCCGTCCGCCGCCATAGTGGCTCTTGCATTTATAATGACGGGATTGTTAGTCGCCGGCGGGCGCGCATCGGGAGTGTTGAGGACTTATGAGTGGAGTCTCAGTCGCGTCTCGGCGAGCGGTATTGCAATCGCCAGCCTGCTTGCGGCAACAGGCGTGGTAATTATTATCGCCGGAGCCGGCATGGCGCGCCTGCTGGCCGCAGACATGCTGGTCAACAAAAGCGTCATAGAGTTTAATGAGTCGCGCGATTTTGAATCGGCGCAGAGGAAACTTCAGACGGCACTGGCGGTTGCGCCAAAGTATGACCGCGCCTTGCGCGCCGCGGTTGAAATAAACCTTCTGCAGTTTGCCGAGTTGGTGTCGGGCGGTGACGAAACACAACAGGAGGCCGTCCGCGCCTCCCTAGAGCGCGTCATACGAAACGGATTATCGGCCGTATCAAGCGACTCGGCAAATTACCAGAACTGGCTCACGCTGGCGCAGGCATATGAGCAGCTTGTGGGAGTGCAGGTTGAAGGAGCATATGAGAATGCTCTGACCGCATATGAGCAGGCGATAGAAAGAAATCCCACAAATCCCGAACCTCACCTTCGCTTGGCGCGTCTTGCCGTCTTGCGTGGCGATAACGACAGCGCCAGAGGGCATTTGGAAGACGCGCTCGCGCGCAAAAGCAACTACTCGCAGGCACATATGCTTTTGTCCCAAATTGAGGTTGCGGACGGGAATTTAAGCGCCGCAGAGGAGTCGGCAGTCGCCGCCGTACGCTTCGATCTAACTCAATCAAGCGCGTGGTTTCAGCTTGGAGCGGTTCTTTATGTTCGTGAGAATTACGACAACGCCGTTGCGGCACTTACCGAGGCGCTTGCTCGCGACGCAAATTATGCAAATGCTCTGTACGTGCTGGGACTTTCCCAATCGCGGCTTGGAAATAACGCCGAGGCCATTAGGGCATTTAGCCGCGTACTTGACCTAAACCCCGGAAACGCGGAGGTAGAAGCACTTATTGAATCCCTGAAAACTCTTGAGGAAAGCGCCGGTGTGGAATAGGCGCGCAGGCGCACCTGTTTAGCCAGCCGAAATGCGGTAATATTGCGCTTCCTGATATACTCCTGATATGAGCCGAGAATCGGGCGCTGGTCTTATTTTATGATGCAGAAAATGTTCAAGATTTTGAGCACCGAGGTGAGCAATGTTCACCACGCGGCGTATGTTCTCGGTGTTTTCACTATTTTGGCGTCCATTCTCGCATTTTTGCGCGACCGTCTGCTGGCGCATACGTTCGGAGCGGGACTGGAGCTGGACATTTATTATGCCGCGTTCCGCCTGCCCGATACAATTTTCATACTCATTGCTTCCCTTGTTTCCGCTTATATACTCATTCCGGAAATAATCAAGCGTACCGACGAGCGGAGCATGCGCGATTATATAGAAACCGTTACGGCGGGCTTCTTTTTGGCTATCGCCGCCGTGTCCGCTCTTGTTTTCGTGTTCACGCCGGAAGTGCTCGCTCTTTTGTTTCCATCGTATGCCGGCGGCGCACAGGCGGATACGCTTGTAAGTATGACGAGAATACTTCTGCTCCAACCCATACTGCTTGGATTCTCCAATATTCTTGCTGCGGTGGTGCAGGTTAAGGGCAGATATGTCATATACGCTCTCTCGCCTGTTTTTTACAACTTGGGAATTATGATTGGAGTCGTTGCGATATATCCCTTTTGGGGTCTTGATGGCCTTGCGTGGGGAGTGGTTCTGGGTGCTCTCTTGCACGTGGCAATCCAGATTCCGACCGTATGGAAACAAAGGGCGTTTCCGACAGTTCCTCTTGTGCGCGACTTCCGTGCACTCGCACGCACCATTGGGATTTCACTGCCGCGGACCCTCGCGCTGTCCATGAACCAGATCGTGCTTTTGGTTTTTGCGGGAATCGCCGCGACCATGACCGCCGGCTCGCTCACCGTGTTTACATTTGCCTTCAACTTGCAATCCGTGCCTCTCGCGATAGTCGGGGCCAGCTATTCAGTAGCCGCTTTCCCAACGCTTGCCCGCATGTTCTCAAATGGCAGTAAATCCGATTTTGTAAGCCAAGTGCAGGTTGCCGCAAGACACATCGTGTTCTGGTCGCTTCCCATCATAGGGTTAAGCATTGTTCTGCGCGCGCATTTGGTAAGAGTTGTTTTGGGGAGTGGCGCTTTTGATTGGGCTGATACGCGCCTCACGGCGGCCGCGCTCGCTCTGTTTATCGTATCTCTCGCCGCCCATGCCCTAACTCTTCTTTTGGTGCGCGGATATTATGCCGCTGGGCGCTCTTACATCCCGTTTTTTGTTCAGGCCGGCTTTGCCGCGGTCGCGATTATATTTGCATGGCTTTCAGCTAAAGTTCTTGCCAGCGGGAGCTCACTGTGGTTTTTTGAGGCGCTTTTCCGTGTAGAGGGCGTTCCCGGCACAGCCATGCTTGCGCTACCACTTGCGTACTCGTTTGCCGCCATAGTAAGCGCGGTCGTCCTAGTTTTCCTTTTTGAGAGACATTTTGGCAACTTCATCAGCGGCCTTTTGAGGACTCTGGGAGAAGGGTTTGTGGCCGCCGCCATCGGTTCCGTGGTTGCCTATGGCGTACTCGTGTTTCTTGGCGGTATTTCCGAGGCGACGACGTTTGTTGAAGTTCTTCTGTACGGTTTTCTTGCAGGAGGAGCCGGACTTGTGTCTACTACGGCGACGTTCGCGATTTTGGGAAGCAGGGAACTTGCGGAAGCGTACGCGGCGCTTCACAGGAGAGTGTGGAGAATAAGCCCCGTATCTTCGGCGGAGGAGGAAGTCTGATATTTGTGGTACATTGCTCTTGCCTTTGGTATTTGGCAAATTAAACTTTGCATGAATGAGATAAGAAATTTCAGCATTATTGCGCATATAGACCACGGCAAATCAACTCTTGCCGACAGGATGCTTGAAATTACCGGAACTATTTCTGCCCGTGAAATGCGCGAGCAGGTGCTTGACAGTATGGAGCTTGAAAGGGAGAGAGGGATTACCATAAAGATGCAGCCAGTGAGAATGCAATGGGAGTCCGCGTCCGAAGGAGGTATTCCTAAGGGCTACCAGCTCAATCTGATAGATACTCCGGGCCACATAGATTTCTCATACGAGGTATCGCGCGCAATGTCGGCTGTTGAAGGCGCGGTCTTGCTTGTGGACTCCACACAGGGCATACAGGCGCAGACGCTCTCGGTACTTTCAATCGCGCGCGAAGAAGGCCTCGTTATAGTGCCCGCTCTCTCAAAGGTGGATTCACCGTCCGCCCGCGTTGATGATGTTCGGCTTGAAGTTGCCGAACTCATAGGATGTGACCCGGACGAGATACTTTTAACATCGGGGAAAACCGGCGAGGGGGTAGTGGATTTGCTGGACACGATCGTTCGACGCGTTCCCCCTCCTCAAAAGCACGCGGAAGAAGGACGCGTAAAAAAGGCGCTGATTTTTGACTTTCATTACTCTGACCACCGAGGAATTATTGTTTACGTCCGCGTATTTGAAGGGGAAATAAACGTGCGAGACGAGCTGGCATTTGCGGCCGCAAGGGTTCCTTTTGCCGCGCACGAGGTGGGTGCTCTAACGCCACAGGAAAGCGCGACCGGTTCTCTCAAAGCGGGCGAGATCGGCTATATAACAACGGGGATAAAAAAGCCCGGCATAGCCTCAGTCGGTGACACCGTTGTCTCAAAGGCGCAGACAGGCGACGTGATTCCGGGCTATCGCCAGCCCGCGCCGTTGATATGGGCTTCAGTGTATCCGGAGGGAGAGGGCGCGGGGAGATCGGGCGATGCTTTCAAGGCGTTAAAATCGGCTCTTGAGCGCCTGTCGCTTACCGACTCTTCTCTTTCGTGGGAGGAGGAGCGGTCGGGTGTTCTGGGCAGAGGATTTAGGTGCGGCTTCCTTGGCATGTTGCATTTGGAGATAGTAACGGAGCGGCTTAAAAGAGAGTTCGGCCTATTTCTTATTATTACTACGCCGAGTGTTGCGTATACGGTAAAGAGGGGAACAAAAGAAGAGAAAGTGTACACGCCGTCTCGTTTTCCCGACCATGGTTCGGTATCGGAAATTTGCGAGCCGTGGGTTGCGGTCAAAATAATGTCGCCTCCGGATGCCCTCAGCCCCATTATGCAGCTTCTTATATCACACGAAGCGCTTGTAGGAGACACCGAGCAGGTATCGTTTGGAAGGATACAGATAAACGCCCGAATGCCGCTTCGCGAACTGATGCGCAACTTCTTTGACAAGCTGACCTCTTCCACGTCGGGATATGCTTCCGTTTCTTACGAACCGATAGGTGAGCGGCCGGCAGAAGTGGTGCGTTTGGATGTACTCGTCGCCGAAGAAGGTGTTCCCGCTCTCTCTCGCGTGGTGTCCTCGGCGCGTCTTGAAGAAGAGGCCAGGTCCTTGGTGGGTCGCCTCAAAGAGCTATTACCCGCACAGCAGTTTGTAACCAAGATTCAAGCTCGCGCGCGCGGAAGAATTATCGCCTCGGAGAAAATATCGGCGCGCCGCAAGGATGTGACGGGGTATCTTTATGGGGGCGATGTTACTCGCAAAAAGAAACTGCTGGAAAAGCAGAAAAAAGGGAAAAAGCGCTTGGCTCAAATGGGGGAGGGTAAGGTACGCATTCCGCAAGACGTGTTTATGAAAATAATGCGAGAGCAGTAGGGGTCGCTCGCACTGCTCTTGCGCAAGAATACGCATCGAGATTCCTCCAGCCTGTCCGGCCAGGGCGGGAATCCCTACTCGCTTTGCTTCATGACCCGCCTAGGGCGGGACCATGCCCATGAAGCCCGCGCGATGTTTCTGCGCGACCCGTCTGCGTGCGAACACGTACAAAATGTAATCAGAGATTTCAGGCAAATCCTAGTGATTAATCACCAGGTTTTCTTTGTCTGTTTTTTACACAAGACAAGTTCGCTTAAGAGTAGAGCAGAATATATCGATATATCGATATATTTTCGTGTAATGCTCACATGATTTTTGTGTAGATAAGCTCGTCTCAACTTTAATGAGAAACCCCACCAACCACCGCGATTAATCGCAGTGGTTGTAGCGATTAATCGCCACAAAACAGGAGAGTAGTATATACTATAGTCCTTACTATAGTATTTGCCATAGTACTTACCGTAGTACTTACTATAGTATATACTATTGAACTCATCCAGAAGAGGCATGATTTCTTTCAAACGGCGAAGCCCAGTGGCTGGTCTCCCGGTGTCTGAAAAGCCGCCCCCGTGAGATAAGATGCACACGCATCGTTATCTCACGGGGCTTTTGTTTAGATGTTTAGAGGGGGATGTTATGGCCGCCTATTCCTGTGCCTGGAATAAGGCCCGGGGCAAACAGAAGCACCATTGAGATTATTATCAAAACCGCGAGCACCGTCCAAATCCAGCGCATTGCCTTCCGTGTCTTCTTATGAAAAAGGAAACTCATTACATTGGAAATTACTAAGTAATCACTGCCACTTTCCCGCATTGGTTCTAACGGGGCAGGTGGTGGTAAAATTGTATCAATATGCGCGGCCGAGAGCAATATACCCCTCTTACACTTTTATACAGGCGATTGTTCCTACTCGTCTTGCTGATTGCACTTGTATTTTTGGGGCAAGGCGTATGGGGAGTGTATCAGAAAGAAAGAGAAACAAAAGAAAACCGCATAATTGCAGAACGCCGCCTCTCGGAGCTTGAGGGGCGCGAGTATGCCCTAAGAAAAGAACTCGATCGTGTTACAAGCCGCCGCGGCATTGAGGAGGAGTTGCGCCGCCGGCATGATGTCGCAAAAGAAGGGGAGCATCTGCTCATTATAGTTGATCGTATAGAGGAAGTAATCTCGGAAGAAGAACCGCCGTGGCGCCGCCTTTTTTCGTGGTGGCCGTTTTAGTGTGCAAGACGGGACCTGTTTGAAACCAGAACATCGATGTCCTAGTTTCCTGGTTACAAGTTTTATAGTACTGGGTTAGAGCTTCCCGTTTGTTATTTTGTGCGGGATGGGAGAATCGAACTCCCGACCCAAGCTTGGGAAGCTTGCGTTATGCCACTTAACTAATCCCGCGGCAGTGCAATTATACTGCCAAATACGGAGCAGAAAAAGGCGGTATTTCGCCACATTTGAGTGTGGTATACTACTTAAGTTAGAAAATAATTACAGATTCGTATGCAAGAAGTAACCATATACAGCACGCCTACATGCCATTTCTGTCATGCGGCAAAGGACTTTTTCAAAGAAAATAATATCGAATTTACCGATTATAATGTTGCCGATGATATAGAAAAGAGGCAGGAAATGATACAAAAGACCGGCCAAATGGGAGTTCCGGTTATTGTAATCAACGGAGAGGCGATAGTTGGCTATGATGAGGCAAAAATGCGTGCGAAGCTGGGGATTTAATACATCCCAAGCGCAAACAAGCGCAGACAAAAGCCCCGTGAGATAGCGAGCTTGCGAGCTCTATCTCACGGGGCTTTTGTGCTACAGTGGCACTACATTGCCCCCATAGCTCAAGGGATAGAGCTCCGCACTCCTAACGCGAAGATCTAGGTTCGAGTCCTAGTGGGGGCACCATAATCAAACTCAACTGCTTTTTAGGGGCAGAAATTTTGGCGGCGCGAAGCGCCGCGTATGGAGGGAGGGGGTTTCCGCGCGCTTCGCGCGCGTGGAGTGAGAGGTTCAATCCGAAAATTTTTTGGAGGGAGGATTTTTTCAAAAGGAGGTCTTCCTTTTCCGCGATTTCGTCCAACGATGAAGCGGTTTCCATCCAATCGCGGACAGGTTCAACCCAAGCGGCGGGGGCTCGTTCAAGACGGACGATATTTCCTTCTATCGTCCGGCGTTCACCGATAAGGGTGCGGCGGCGGGACAAGTAATCTTCTCTCTCAATATCTTCGGCCACATACAAGTCCGTGAGACGCTCTAGTTTTCGGGAAATATCAAAAACTTTGTCTCGCAGTTCTTGAACGGCCTCCACCGCCGTTTTGGAAGCGTTGTCGGCTTCTTTTTCCAGCAACGCGGAAAATGGAGAAATCCACTCCCGCGGCATGGTGTATTCGGAAAGAAGCGCCGAAAGTTGCGAGTCCAATAACTCGCTTCGCACTGGCGCTTCTTTGCATTTCACGGCCTTATTCTTGCGAGTGCATCGGTAGTAAGTGTAACGATGGACATTGCCGTTTTTCTGATGTTTCTCTTTCACCTCGGCCGTGATGCCCATGCCGCAGAAGCCGCAACGCAACAATCCGCAAAATGGTGCGGGATCGGTTTTAACTTTTGGAACCGTACTTCTGCTTTGCAAAACTTTGTTTGCTTTATCAAACAGCGCCTTTGAAATAAGCGGCTCATGTTTTCCCTCGTACACTTCGCCCGCATAGCGGAAGTGTCCGTAGTAGAACGGGTTTTGCAAAATGAATGAAATACGTGAGATGTGGACACGATTGTTCTCCTTGGATAACACTTTCGCTTTCTCCAAGAGCGCGGCTAAATCCTGTAATGTTGTTTTGCCGGTCGCATACTTCTCAAACAGCTCGCGCGCAAGTTTTGCATTCTTCTTGTGAACGCGGATGGTTTTCGTGCGCGGATCGTTCAGGTATCCAAAAGGCGCGAGGCCGGGATAGATGCCCTGCCGCGCTTTTTGGCGCAAACCCCGCGCGGTGTTGGCGGACAGTTGCCGGATATACTCATTCGCCATTCCCAACTCGACAGACATCATGAGCACGTTATCGTTCGGATAGTGCGAGCGGTCATGCGTCTGGATATGGCGAATGATGCCCTGTTGTAAGAGCCACTGCACTTGTCCGCCATCCACCGGATTGCGCGCGAGGCGATCTATTTTCCAACAAATGATGCCGCTCGCTTCGCCTTTTTGAATCCGCGTCATCATCTCGCCGAATATGGGGCGGTCTGTAGATTTCGCACTTCGCTTTTCTACAAACTCCTCCGCGATTTCCAATCCATCCCGTTTTGCGAGCGCGCGTAATTCCAAAAGCTGTGCCTCAATAGACAACACTTGTTTGTCCTCAACGTCGGTTGATTTTCGTGCGTATAGAAAATATTTCATACAACTCAAATGACCGCCCCGGTGCAACCAACCAAAGACACGCTTTGATTGTCCGAGACGGCCATTAGAAAAAACGTGTCCTTGGTTTGGTTGGTTGCATATTTAATATAGCACAGTGTCGGGGAGCAATCATCGCCGTTTTATAATATTTCCGCAAAAACGGCGATGATTGGTGTGTGCGCACGGGTGGGCGGGGCAAACACACATAAACTTTGCAGACCTCCTTTCAAAATCCTCCCTCCAAATTTTCGGATCTGTATTTTCTGAACCTCCTCCACGCGCGCGAAGCGCGCGGAAACCCCCTCCCTCCATACGCGGCGCTTCGCGCCGCCAAAATTTCTGCCCCTAAAAAGCAGTTGAGTTTGATTATGGTGCCTCTATTAAACACCGCCAGAACCTATTTTACCAACAACCCCGAATGACCTGCCACGCGCCGCGCGCGTGGTGATGCGATACCGAATCGTACGCATTGGAGTCCGTGGTGACTCTCAAGCGCCGCCCCGCGCCTCCCGCTGGTCGGCGCGTCCGCCCTCGCCCCGTTTCCGCCTTTCCATGCTTTTTCTTTTTCGCGGGGGGATTCTTTTTGAAATTGAATGGGCGGAAAACGGGGGCGAGAAAGCTTTTATCCAAAATAAGTTTTGTTATAATCATTGAAATCCGGGTTCAGGTTTCGTAAATTAATAGTGATATGAAGTTGTTTAAGGGACAATTCAGATCTCTGTTATTGGTCATTCTCGCTATAGCCGCAGTCAGTG
>Ga0210057_1004914_pt1 | contig 17431 bp, 15 predicted proteins | sample CryGeyCG2114_010_2_FD_183968 | JGI IMG/M metagenome (GOLD analysis project Ga0210057, IMG submission 183968) | Groundwater microbial communities from aquifer - Crystal Geyser CG10_big_fil_rev_8/21/14_0.10 (SPAdes) (version 2) | ecosystem: Environmental > Aquatic > Deep subsurface > Groundwater ...
TTTATCTTAATATTTAAGCGGATAATTGACAAGAAAGCCTGGATTTATTAGAATTTTAATATTCCAGCAAATTGAGTGATCGCTGAGCGCATAAAGATTTTATGCGCTTAGAGGAAAGTCCGAACACCCGCCTTTATAGGCAGCAGGGTAGCGGGTAATGCCCGCACGCGGTAACGCGAGAGTTGCGAGCAGAGACGTAGTACAATTTAACTGACATAAAACGATGATACATCGAATTATGGTAGGACATATGCTTGGCGACGGGCATATAGCAAAAGTATACAGAGGAAATAGTTATTTTGTAGTCCACCGGAAAGCAAAACACCATGAGTATAACTTATGGACTAAAAATGTTTTACTAGATAATGGCTTTATTGTTTCAGATAACTATCCGAAGATTGGACAATCATACGGTAGTAATAACTTTCCCTCTTCATACTTAAGAACTGGCAGAGGTAAATTTTGGAGCGAACAACGTTTGTTGTGGTATAGGAATGGTCAAAAGATACTGCCAAGAAAATATATAGAAAAGAACTTTGACAATCTTTCTTTTCTGCTATGGTTTTTAGATGATGGGGACTCTAATGGAAGAATATCGACCGATAGTTTTCTAAGGAATGATGTTATATTTCTAAGAGATTTTATTAACCAAAAATATGGGATAAGATTTAATATCCAACATCAACATAATAGACCACAACACAATATATTAAAATGTCCAAAGAAGAAAAGAAATAAATTGTCTGCTATATTCCAGTCGCCGAGCATATCAATACCATGCATGTCATATAAGTTAAATTGGACGTGAAACGGCTAAACACTTACCTGGGCGCAAGAACAAAGTCGAGCACATAAATCGCGTGATTATGTGTTCGATTAAAAGTAGTTCGCTAGAGCCCGAGAGCAATCGAGGGCCCAGACAAATGATCGCTTAAAACAGAATTCGGCTTACAGATTTGCTGGAATACCAAAAAACTCGTCTTATCGGCGAGCTTTTTGTTTTAAAGAACTAATAAAAACTGGCTGACATCGACGCCAGCCAGTTTTTGGTTTAATAGTGGCAAATTGTTCTTGCCATTTTTTTCTCCTTTTCCCTTATCGTCTCCAGAATTTTTCTCAAAACGACCAGGAAAGATGTTTCATCGTCCGGCAACGAAAAAACCTGACGGCCAAGGTCAGAGCAACGAACCAACCTTTTAGACAACCTCTCGATCGTACTAAAAAGCCATTCTGTTTGCTCAAGACAACGCCGAGAAAAATGTAGCTGAATGCCCTCAGGAATAGAAGCCCATTTGCCCGGATTCCCAAATGGCAGAAGATATGGAACGCCGGTATTCTCTAGACCAACGACCTGCCGACCGCAAAGAGGCACTCCCGGATAGAAATCTCTCTCGCAGATCTGATCGATAACCTGCGGGTAAGAGCAGACGGATCTAACTTTCAAACCAGTTTGCTCCTCAAACCATCTGCCTCCCCGAACGCCATCGCAAGTTTCAAATTCCTCAATTTCTATCCCGACACAGACTCGAGCAACCTCGATCCCGATTTCTTGAAGACGCTCTCGCGCGTAAAGGAGAACCTCTCCTGTCCAAAGAATGTCGTCAGACAACACCACTCTCTTAATCCCAGTAGGCATCTTTTGACGCAACCCTTCGAGTTGTTGCTCAATCGGCTTACTGCCGGCCCGAGCGCCCAAACCAAGATCTTGACCATCAACGCCTACTAGACGACTAATTTCTAACATCGGATAGTAGTTAAGATAAACCTTGTCAAGAGAGATAACGGGCAAGTCTTCGTGATAGACAAAATCTTCTAGGCCGGCCAAGAGCTTATATTCGGAAACAAACTGATAGCCGGGAAAGATTTGAAACATCAACGAGTGAAACTGTGACCGAAGTCCGGCAAAGAACCTCGGCCCCGGCAAAACAAAACCTTTCTCGGCTGCCCATTCTTGAAGCAAACGAGAAATGTCGCCTGACACAACATACGGCGTCTTATCCATGATCATGCTCCTTTTGTGTAGTGATCCAAAACCAGTACTCGTGGAAAAGATCTGGTTTTTGACTCGAGGATATTTTTATACCCGTTTGGCGAAAGCCAAGCCTTCGAGCGATAATGAGCGTTGGAAAGTTGTCCTCGCGCATCCTTGTCAAAACCAAGACCGGATGGCTAGAGCGGTTCATTGCCACGAAAAAGGCCTGTCTCAACTGCTTGCCGAGCCCTTGTCCTTGAAAAGCCGGATCTACCACCAGCTCCCTTTCCCAAACGAGCTCATATCCGGTCTCGACAGTAGCCTTGAACAGCTGCGCTAACTTCAAACCTCTCTCTTCGACCAACTCATCAAGAGTTGGCGCGTCCCAACAACTAAAACCTACTACCCCTGAATTGATGACCGCCACCAAACACGCAAACCCTCGGCGGTTTTTAATCTTCTGCCAGCGCCCCTGCACTTCTTCTTCAGAAAGAATTTCGTGCCAAGGAAAACCGGCAAAAGCGCGACGAATTATCCCCAAAATCGCCGGATCGTCGTTCGTAACATATCTTCTTATTGTGTTCATCTACTTACTCTCCTTTCGCAAAACAAATTGTGAATGAACAAGTCCTTTTCAGAAAAATAAAATCCCTTCTGAAAAGGGATTGATTGCGAAAAAATGAAAACGAAAACTAATCAACTGCAACCAATCTCTTTTCGGAAGAGCTGATTATGGTGATAAATTCTTAAAACGATGCAGTTAATCATATTTAATAACAAAATTTCTGAAAGAAATTCATTTTTCTCATCTTGTAGCAAATCCTATTTTTGTATTGACCGACAAAAAGGGGATAAAACTTCTCACCGTTAATGTTTGCTAATTCAAAATCTTTTAGCTTTTTATAACCGACCTCTGAATCAATTTTGCATTCTAGTCTCCCATAAATCTCGTAATATGTTTTCTCGGCAACGCTTTTCGCATCAAAAACAATTCCTTGCTGAACAATATTTTTTATAATTTCGTAAAGTTGCCTTTTAATCATGTCCGAGTTTTGTGGTCCGCACTCAATCTCTACTCCGGATCGAACGAATCTGCTAATGGGACCGAATTTATCTAATCTACTCCCCGCCCAAAGAACAACATTTTTAATCGGCAAACTGATAGCCAAAACAAGATTCTCTATCGTCGGGTTCGTCACGATAGTGAAAACGCCGGTTCTACTATCTGTGCCGTGTATATCAATTACGTATTGATAATTTTTAGCTATTTTTAGCAACTCATAGGCACAACGAAACTCATATTGTCTGTCCCCTTTCTTCCCCGGAGCTACACGATTCAAATCAACATCTATAAATCTTGTATTTCTTTTGTAAGCTATTCTATTTGCGATAAGCCAGGAAATTTTATCGGACAATCCTTTTTCTTCTAATTTACGCATGATATCTACTCCAATTTTTTCATCTCCATGTACTGCGGTAAGGAATAACACTTCTTGAAGAGCGGGTTTTGATTTCTGCATTAATAAAATTGCTTTTTCAACTGCTTTTTTTGGTGTTTCAGCAACCTCAATTTTTATTCTTTTTCTATTGTCTATGTACTGACCGCCCAGTTTTTTACTCCAGCCGCCAGTATTTTTCAAAGTTACGATAGGAATATTCGCTTGGTAAGCAATAGCGATTTCCGTGAGCGTGCCGGAACCACCATTGAGGGCGATAATTGCATCACAACTCAAAACAAGAGTTAATTCTCTACCGCCGCCACGCTCAAGCCCACTTGCGATAACAATATCAACATTCTTTTTTTCAAAAATATCTAGCCCTTTCCCATAAGTTACGCCAATAGTAAGACCCCCTGCCTTTTTCGCCCCACGGCAAGCGGCAGTGGAAAGTGAATCATAATCTTTCTCTGCACCAAAAATTAGAGCTGCATCATTTTTCGCAACCCAATAACCGATTTCTTCCGCCATTTTCTCAAAACTTTTTGAATATTTAAGATCAGCGGCAGAACCCATAACTCCTATTTGAATTTTTCTTAAAGATTGTGTCATAATTTTTAGTTTATGAATAAAAAAGCCCCTTCCCTAACGGGAAGGGGTTGAGTTTATAAGAATTAAAAATATCAACGCAGCCCTTTCCCGATAGAGAAAGAGGTGTGATGAGAATTCAGTTTTTGCAGCATAAGTTTATAACCGCCCATGCCTCGATTCAACCATTTAGAAACCCTCGCCACGGTCGTTGAGCTCAAGCCGGTTTTTTCCACGATTTCAGAATAAGGCATTTTTCTCGCCAGCATTTGAGCCGCCTGCCATCTTTTGCCGAATTCAATAATCTCTTCTTCAGTCAATAAATCACGAAAAAACCGCTTGGCTTCAGCCATGCCTTTGAGCCATAAGATGGCTCGAAATAAATCTTTAGTTTTAGGATTATCCCAGTTCATATTCTTTGCTTTATCCGATTAAAGCACTTTATCTAACTAAACAGAGATTAACAAAAACAAAAACCCCTGTCAAGTCCCTTATCTAACTAATTTGCTGGAATATCAAAAACCCGCTTCATAGCGGATTTTTGATTTTTTACTTAGGTGCCTGTCACTTTTTCCTCTCGAACAAATTTACGAACAAATTTAACAAATGGCACGATTTTAATCAATTTAGTAAAAATAGTGATTACTTGATTTTTCATACAAAAACAATAAAATAGTAAAGCAATTTATAGAGTATTTTTAAATTATGTAAAATTCGCAAAAATCGCGCCAAATTCGTAATTTACGAACAAATTTGTTCGGAAGAAAAAGGTGACAGGCACCTTTTAAAAAAGGGGTTTTTCTTTTCCCTGCTGATCCAAGGCTTCATTTGCAAGGAAATCAGCTACTTTATTCTTTTCCCGTGGCACAGAAACAAAAATTACTTTTTTATAATCAATTTTTAAATTCCAAATTATGATGAAAAATTTCTTAATATCTTCGTCTAAAATCTTATAATTACCGCTAAGTTGATTAACTAAAAGCTCAGAGTCTGACCTGACTTCTATTTCAAGATCAGATATTTTCTTTTTGCCAATAAGGCTTTTGATTTTCTTTAAAGCGAATATAACTGCTTCATATTCAGCCTGATTATTAGTAGTTTCACCAATAACTTGACCATATTTTTTAATCTCTTTTTCTTTTTCATCGTAAATCACCACCCCAATTGAGGCCGGTCCAGGGTTTCCTCTTGAAGCGCCATCTGTATAAACAATAAGTTTTTTCATCTTATTCTTTAATTCAAATTAATATAGTACGCAAATTCTGAAAGAATTTTCATTATATTTTATTCTCTTTAAAATATTTTATTAAACATTCTTTTATTTTTTCTCTATTTTTATCCTCAAAATAAAATCCACCAACCGGCGGATGGCCACCATATCTTCTGAAAAGCTTGGCACAACTTGAAACAGCTTCAATACCATTCTCGCCTAAGGGCATTCTATAAGATCCCCAATTTTCTTCTTTCTTTTTGGTAAAAATAAAAGTTGGTTTCATAAAGAAAACACTGATTTTAGAAGCAATAACTGATAAAATTGGAAATGGACAATCATTTAAATCTTCAAAAATAATCAATGAGCTATCATTTTTAGAAAAAATTTTGGCTTTCAATTCTTCTGTAAAAAATATTATTTTTTCTTGTCTATCAGCAGCCATTTGCAAAAGTTTTTCCAAGCATAAATTTGCCTCCTCTTTAGTTTTAGAGTTCAGAAGAACATAAGCTTTATTCAAATAATCATCTTCTTTATCGGTAATATTCGTAATTCTACCGATCTTAACAACAATTTCTCTAGTTGAAATACATCTACTTGTTACTTCTGAATTAAAAAGGACTTGAATACCTGGACGCCAACTATTTTCCAAAAGAGGCAATCCTTCTTCTAAAATTCTCCTATTTTCGCCAATTTCCGAGACAAGATCAATTAAAGTGGCCATAGCCGCTAATCCTAAAATATCTTCTTTAATAATCCCTGAAAATTTCTTACCAAGCATTGCTTCTGCAATTTTTAAAGCAATTCCGGCCGCAGCAAGATAATAAAATAAAGATTCTTTATCTCCTTGTTTCGGATTAACAATAATTTTAGCGGAAAGATTTTCAGAAATATCATGATGATCAACAACAATAACCTCAAATCCAAATTTTTGAGCAAGTTTAATTTCTTTAGCATTACTAGTGCCACAATCTAATAAAATAAGCAGAGCTGGAGCTTCATTTTTCAAAAATTCCAAGCCCTCTGGATTAAGCCCTTGTTTTGCTCTCTTTCTATCTGAAAAATAAATAATTGGAGATTCTCCGCCAAGATTATCAATTATTTCCTTTAAAATAATAATAGATACTGCGCCGTCCATATCAGAATCTCCATAAAGAATAATCTTCTCCTTATTCTTAAGAGCTTTTGATAATCTTGTCGTGAATTTTTTTAAATCCTTGATTACTTCCATAGATTAATTCAATGCTTCTATACCTGGTAATTTTTCACCAGATAAAAATAATAAAAGAGCGTCTCCTCCTGTTGATAAGTGATTGAACTTTTTTGCCAAACCAAGTGAATTAATGAACCAGCAGGTTTCGCCACCGCCAACAATTGAAAAAGCCTTACTCTTAATAATATCTTTAATAATCTCTTTTGATCCTTTTGAAAAAACTTTTTCTTCAATTTTTCCCAAGGGTCCTGACCAAAAAATAGTTTTGGCGCTAAGAATTTTTTGTTTAAAAAACTTTATTGTTTCTGGCCCAATATCTAATCCGCTATTAGAATCTAATGGAAAAATAATCTTATTTGGAAATTCCGGCTTAAAATTTCTTTTCTGCAATTCATCGGCAACTAAATTGCCTAATAAAATAAAATCGGCCTTATCGGAAATAGCATTAATAAGTTTTATCTTTGTCTCAATCCCTTTTGCTTTACCAGCTAAAATTACGACTAACTGGCTGGAATTATCTTTAATTTGATTAAGCGCTTTAACCTCTTTTTCTAATAAAAGACCGGCAGCGCATGGTAAATACTTAGCCACCTTAAAAGAGGCATGATTACGATGAGAAGAAGCAAAAGCATCATTTAAAAAAATATCTCCGAGTTTAGCTAATTTTTTTGTAAAACCAAGATCTCCCCCCTCCTCTTCTTTGTGAAACCTTAAGTTTTCTAATAATAATATTTCCCCTACTTGCATTCTTTTTGTCCATTTTTCTATATCTGCGCCAATACAGTCTTTAGCTTTGGTAATTGATAAATCAAGATGTTTTAATAAATTTTCCTGAATCTTATCAAATTTAAGCTTCTCTACAACCATGCCATTAGGCTCGCCTAAATGACTCATTAAAATAATCTTTGCATTCGCATCAATAAGATATTGTATGGTTGGAACGGTTGATCTAATTTTAAAATCATCTAAAATATCTCCATCTTCATTAATCGGGATCTTGAAATCGCATCTAACTAGAACTCTTTTGTTTTTAATAATAAGGTCTTTAACTGTTCTCATTATTCTTGATCTTTTGGTTTTAACGCTTCTTTTATCATCATATTTATCTTTTTTGTTTCCGGAACTTTTTTTAATTTTTCAACATTCTTAGAAAAAGAAATAGGCTCTTTAGTAAAAGCTTCTTCTAAGGAAACTGATTCTGGAGATATTGGAGGTGCTTGAGGTTTTGGAATTTCTTGCTTTGCTAAAACATCTGGTTTTTTCGCTTCCGCTTTTTCGGCCTGAATATCTTTTAGACAAGTCTTACAATAAACAGGCCTTTTGCCGTCTGGTTTAAAAACAACTTTTGTCCATTTCTTACAATTAGCGCACTGGGCATCATGAAAAAGCGGCTCTTTTTTATTAACAGATGCTGCGGCCAAATCCTCTTCACTAACATTAGCCCAACGAATTATCTTATCTTCAATCACTTTTTTTGGCGTCGCATATCTTTCTCTAGAAACTTTAATGATTTTGTCTCGGCTGGATTCTTCCAATCTTAAAATAGGGGGCAATGTCTGAGCTGAAAAAGCTCTGCCAGTTAAACCATCAATCATTAATTTTAAATAAATATTATATTTGGCCGAATTAATCAAATCAGTGGCAAGGAATTCCGGATCAAATTCTTTTTCCAAGAATTCCGCATCTTCGGCGCCAATTCTAAAAGCGACTAAAGTGCCAACATTACCAAAAACAGCATCCCTAACTTCTTCAGTCATTTGAGTGATATACTGATGTCCCATAATCAAATCTAAACGATATTTTCTAGCTTCAGATAAAATGGTGGCGAAAGATTCTGTCGCAAAATTCTGAAACTCGTCAACATAAAGGAAAAAATCTTCTCTCTGCTCTTCGGGAATATCAACTCTGGACATAGCTGCCAATTGCAACTTAGTAACCAATAAAGCTCCAAGTAATGTTGAATTATCCTCCCCTATCCTGCCCTTAGAAAGATTAACGATTAAAATTTTCTTATTGTCCATAATATCTCTCATATCAATTTTTGAAGAAACCTGACCAATAATATTACGGATTAATGGCGCTGAAACAAATTGACCAACCTTATTTTGAATAGCAGCCGTCGCCTCAACTTCATATCTCTGGGTATATCTGGCATATTCTTGCACCCAAAAAGCCTTAGACATTGGATCGGTTATTTTCTCAACTACTTTTTGACGATAAGCCGGATCAGCTAACATACGATTAATTCCCAAAAGAGTTGATCCCGGATATTCCAAAAGCGCTAAAATAGCATTATTTAAAATATATTCCATTCTAGCTGACCAAACATCCGGCCAAATCTTTTTAAAAACTCCCATTAATCCTGATGCCACTAAATGACGATGTTCAACATCAATCTTTTCCATAACATTAAAAGCAATCGGATAATCTAAGTCAGCCGGATTAAAGTAAATAACATCATTAATTCTATTAGAAGGGATAAAATCAAGAAGGCCTTCAGCTGTTTCTCCATGCGGATCAACAAAAGCTAGACCATGGCCGTTTCTTATATCTTGAATAGCCATATTAGCCATCATATTAGTTTTGCCCATACCAGTCTTACCAATCAGATACATATGCTTTCTACGATCATCAAGCTTAATGCCAAAACGCTTCCTGTCCCGACGGAAAGTAGTTTCTCCAAAAAAATTAATTTCTTTATTGTCCATTAAATAATATTAATCTATCGGCAAACTTGATGGCGGCTCGCCTTTTTTGGATCCAACTCTGGCTAATGTTGGGGCTTGAGCCGTAATCCTGCCAGGAAAATGATAAAGAGAAGCAATTTCCTCTGCTGTTAAAATAAATCTTCTTCCTTGTCCGTCCGGACCTTCAACGCAAGGATTAGGATAACCAACCCAAATTCTATTTAGATAACTCCGAAATAATCTTCTCTTTCTTAAGTAAGTACGTCGTTTTATAAACCAAAAAAAGTTATACCACTCTTTTTTAACTTTAGTAATAGTATCCCCAGCCGGCACCAATGCATTCATATTGTCAGTAACAAAATTAGTGAAATAACTCATCGCCAGCCTGATATTGGGCTTAAACATAACATCCCTCTTAGCCAAATAAATATATCTCATATTACAAAGAAATCCTAATTTTCCTATTTTTTTCTCAACCTCAGCCAGAACCAATTTTTCTCCAGGAGTAAGTTTCATTTCAACGGGAATAACCGATTCTTCTTCTCTTTTTGGAGGTTCTGGAATTGTGCCTGAAATTAAATACTCGGCTGCTTCTTGAGCCATTGGTTTAAATTTCACCGTAGCCTCTTTTCTTCTGGCAATTTTATCGCGCAATTTTTTAGCTGAATCATGCCAAGGAAGATAATCATCTAAAACCGGCAAACAACGAATTTGAACCCAAATTTGCTCTCCTTGCTTAAGAACGGCCATTCCTTCTAAAAGAGAAGCCATTGGATCTATTCTTTTTTCCTCTTCCTCTTTACCGGTTTCAAATTCTATATATGTTTTTATTGGATAAGCCCATGGTTTTAAATTTTTATACTCCGTAGCCCACATATCCCATTCGGCATTAGGCAAATCTTGAGGCACATTCTTAGTATAATCTTCGGCTTCAAATATTTCAGCTTGAGGATATTGGGAATAAATATGAGCTTCAAAAATAGGTCTAACTCTCTTGGGTGGCCTAATATAAAAATGAGGAATACCATCAATACCGGTAATTTCTAAAGTGAAACCCGTTGGATCTTCGCCATGCCACCACTTTTCATACCAATTTGGAGCTTTATACATCTGCCAAAAACCAGTAATAACGAATTCCATGGCTTTAATTGGTTCCAATACCTCTTCTGGAATCTTGATCTCCAAAAGAACTCTTTCGTTCTCTTTAGCATCATAAATACCTTTTCTCCAATGATACCAGATAAAAAGCATTAGCTTCCATAGCCAAATACATTCAATAACCAAAATAAGCCACCACCAATCTTTGAGAATGGCCCAAAAGTAAGAAGAAATTAGAACAAAAATCGAATTAAAAGACATTTCTATGCGGGCCTAAAAGTAATTGCTCCCTTTCATTTTCTCAAAAAATCTTGAGAATGTCTAGGCCTCTCTTAAAGAATACCTGCCATCTTCCTGTTTCAAAAAACATCTTTTATTACCAAGATTTAAGAGAATCGTGCTTTCTTTAACCAAGCGTTGAGAAAGAACCCTTTTTAATATATCTCTCTCTAATAAAGGATTTTTGGAATCTTTCAAAACCTTAGAAATCATATCTTTCACTGTGCCAGGATTATATCCCCATTCTTTTAAAGCATAAACGCCACGGCCAATAAGCACGAATTGCTGGTCTTTAATTAATTGATTATGAACAGTTTGAAAATTAGTTTTCTTCTTCATTACTGAAGAAGATGCCGAAATAACTGAAAATTCTTGAGCGACTGATTTGTTTAAAATAATTTCATCAATTAAATTAGCTACCTCAATAAAATGTAAAGGTTTTTTAACTTTTTTAAAAACCAAAAGCGCCAAATCCCTAACGCCTCTAGGATTGACTTCGGGCCATGATTTTAAACCATATCTGCCATCAACGGCTTTCATAATTTGTTTTGAAATTTCAAGACTTGATTTCAAAAATTGCTCGTTAAATTTCTTGGTTAATCCGGAACCAGAAAGCAATTCTTTAATATCTAATGTTTTATTTTGCTTTAATAATTTCTTTTCAATAACTCCTAAAAACTTTTCCATTAAAGGTAAAATATTTGAATCTATAGTCCAAAAGGAATAAAAATCTTTAGACTCGTTAATCCAATAAAAACCACTACCAAGAGTTAATAAAAAATTAATCCAATTAGAGGAATTTTGCTGATGATTAAACTCTGGTTCAACAAAAAGAAAATCTTCTCTTTTTAATCCACCATTCTTTTGCAAATATTGTTTTAATTGAGAAAAAGCCTTGGTAATTTCCAAAGCTAAATCATCCTTTCTAATTTTTTCAAGGATTGATTCAACCAGCTGTCTAACTCTTTCTCTGGTTAAATTTAAGTCTTTACCAATCGCTTCAAGAGTTTCGCCCTTTCCACTTTCAAGACCAAACCTTCTGGTTATAATCTCTTTTTGTCTTTGGTTTAATCCCTTGAAAAGAATCTGATAACTTTTTTGATAATTCAGATTTGACATACTTTTATATTATAACATCATTAAATTTATATGTCAACGACCTGACTTTTTGCGCTTTTGCCAACTTACTAACAACGGACTGGCTAAAAATAGAGATGAATAAGTACCGATTATAATTCCAATAATCAATGTTAAAGAAAAATATTTTAAAGTTTCTCCGCCAAAAAAGAATATCGCCAATAGCACTAAAAGAGTGCAAGAGCCAGTGCTAATTGATCGAATTATGACTTGATTTAAGCTCTGATTAACGCAAACATCAAAATCCCCTCCTTTAATCTTTAAAAGATTCTCCCTAACTCTGTCAAAAACAACCACTTTATCATTAATTGTATAACCCAAAAGAGTCAGTAAGGCGATAATAATAGGAATGCTAAATTGGATATTATAAAGTTTTCCTAAAAAAGCGAAAACGCCAATTGGTATTAAAACGTCAAAGAAAAGCGCAATTATTGAAATTATTGCATACTGCCAACTAGATAAAGGTCGAGAAATTTTTCTAAAAGCAATAGTAATATAGGCCAACAGGGCTGTTAAAGAAACAATTATTAGAATTATTGTTTTCTGCCGCAATTCTTTGCCAATAACCGGCCCAATACTTTCAAAACGTTTTTCATCTATTTTTGAAATATCTTGCAGTCTCAAAATAATCTGTTGATGAATACTTTCGTCAATTTCTTTCATTCTAATAATCACTGCATTCATTCCAATAGGTTGAATAACCATCTCGCCCAAATCTAGATCTTTTAATTTTTCTTGGATTATTTGATTTTCCGGTCTGTTTTCAAAATCAATTTCTAAAATGCTTCCGCCCGAAAAATCAATGCTAAACTTCAAGCCAAACACTAAAAGAGAAGCTATACTGACCATAACTAAAATCCCGGAAAAAATGTAATAAATTTTAGTATATTTTAGAAAAGGAATATCCATATTTTTTTCATCTCCACAACCAATTAAATTTTTCAAACTTTGTGCCAACAAAACATCTTAATAAATTATTAGTAATGAAAATTGCCGAAAATATACCAAGCAAATTACCAATAATCAAAGTTAAAGCAAATCCTTTAACAAAACTGGTTCCTAAACTAAATAGAATTAAGGCCACTAAAATAATAGTAAAATTTCCATCACGAACTGACGGCCAAGCTTTTTTAAAACCATCTTCAAGTGAAATCAGAAAACCCTTACCCTGCCTTAATTCCTCCCTTATTCTAGAAAAAATTAAGATATTAGCATCAACCGCCATACCAATGGATAAGATAAAACCAGCAATACCAGCTAAAGTTAATGTGACTGGTATTAACTTAAATAAGGAAAGATTTAAAGCAATATAAGTAATCAAAGTTAATGACGCCAAAATGCCTGGTAAACGATAAAAAACAATCATAAATATAATGACTAAAATAAACCCGATCATACCTGCTTTCAGAGATTTATTTAAAGAATCCTGTCCTAAACTCGGACCAATGGTCTCTTGGGAGACCAAACTGATTGGCACCGGTAAAGCTCCTGAATTAAGATTACTGACTAATTGCTTTGCTTCATTGATAGTAAAGGTGCCTGAAATTTGAGCCCGACCACCGCTAATTGCTTCCTGAACAGTTGGACTTGAAATAATGGCGTTATCAATATAAATAGCTAATGGCTTGCCAACATTATTAGTCGTTAATTGTTCAAAAAGATTAGATCCCTCTTCGTCAAATTGGATTGTTACTATTGGCTTGTTGGTTGTCGGCTCAAAAGCCAACTCCGCTTTATCAAGATAACGGCCAGTTAATTGAGTTGAGGCGAACGGATCTTCAAAAGCTAACTGCCAATCAGGAATAGTTTGAATTTCTTCATAAGTTTTCCCTTGAATTTCTTTTTGTTTTGCAATAATTTTATCAACTATTTCTTGCGATTTCTGTTCTTTAAATTCAAGGAAAGGAGTCTGACCAATCATATTAATTGCTTCCTTAATATCTTTGACGCCGGCTAATTCAACAATCAATCTTTGACTCTGTTCTTCAATTTGAATAACAGGTTCGCTAACTCCAAAAAGATTTACTCTTCTTTCAATAATATCGCGAAGCCCGTCAAGCGCATTCTTACGATCAGCGCTATCTATGCCTTTTAAATCAGCCTGATAAATAAGATGGGTTCCACCCTGCAGATCAAGGCCTAATTTGAAAGGAATCTCTATAAAATGAGGGATTTTAAATTTTGCCTGCCCGCCGAAGCCTTGGCGAAGGCGGGAATTCAAAAAATCGAGCCCATTATTTAAAGGATCTGGATATGCTAAATTACCGGCGACAAAAGCAAGTAATAGAATAATTATAAAAATTAAAAAAGACTTTCTCTTGGTCATTAGCAAAGTATAAAATAATTTTAACTTTCAGTCAATTGTTAATTAGGCCGTAAAACCTTATAACGCGCGTAAAAATATGACTGTTTTTACTCAATTTAACTTTATTTTTATATAACTGATTTTATGTAATATCTTAAAGAATGGATTAAATGGAATCGAAGATAAAAATCCCTGTCTTCTCCTTTCGTAAATACTTCACGATCGTGAAGTATTTACGAAAACAGGCTTCATTTTATTTTTAACAATAACTAATTTTGTCTTTTTTCTACAATAAAAAAACACGCTTAAAAAAGCATGCCTTTTACTTAGATTACAACCAGAATAAGGAAGCTACCTACTTTCGCAGCATAGCTACTATCATCGGCCTTGGAAGATTTCACTTCTGAGTTCGAAAAGGGATCAGGTGGAGCACTTCCAGCATAGCTCCCTTATTCTAGCTATAATCTTTTACGAAACTAAGGAGGGTAAGAAAATATTGAGATTTCGATTTATTAGTACTGCTCGGCTAAAGCCATTACTGGCCTTACACCTGCAGCCTATCAATCCTGTGGTCTACAGGAAATCTTGATGAGTTCTTATCTTGGGGTTGGCTTCGTGCTTAGATGCTTTCAGCACTTATCCGTTCCCGACATAGCTACCCAGCAATGCTCTTGGCAGAACAGCTGGCACACCAGAGGTCAGTTCTTCGAGGTCCTCTCGTACTGTCGAAGACTCCCCTCAAAACTCAACGCTTGCGGTAGATAGGGACCAACCTGTCTTACGCATATTATTCCATTATTACTAATGGTATGGACTATATCACCACCGAGCACATAACGCTTTTATGTGCTTGGGATCGACGTATTATGAAGGCTTTAAAAAAACCTCCATCCAGCCATGTTATGGCTAAGTCTCTACGGGGTTATAAGTTTTTTATCTAGGGCTATTTTTACTTTTTTTGACGTGTTTGTACGTCTCTTAGAATAATTCAAAGCTTTGAAATAATCGATAAGTTTACATAATTCTAAAAAATCTTTTTTGTTCTTAACTTTCTTTTTTGCTTCCAAGATATCCAACATAAGCTTTATTTGCTTTTGTTTCAATAAAGCATATGGTTTTATCCATTTCATTAACTTTTTTATAGAATCTGTTCTTCCGATAATACATTCCGTTACTCCATCATTTCGCTTTCTAATATATCCCATATCAATAATCTTTTGAATTTTCTTTAATAGCCATTCATTTATGCTTGACTGGTACAATACAACATAAGGACATACTTGATATCCATATTTATAATCATTATTTTTAGTAAGTTTAACGTAGATGCTTCCATCTCCATCGATAAACCCGGCTAAATATGATTTTTGTATGCCAGTTATAGACATAAAAAGACTTAAACTTCCCTCGGTATTATCCTAGCATATGACAGGTTATCATACAAGGACTTCACCGATATAAGTCGATTTTGCAAATCCGACGTTGCTGTCGGATGCCGCCAATTTGACGGTTTGAACCCAGCTCACGTACCATTTTAATGGACGAACAGTCCAACCCTTGGGAGCTGCTTCACCCCCAGGATATGATGAGCCGACATCGAGGTGCCGAACAGGGCCGTAGATATGGACTCGCGGGCCCTACTAGCCTGTTATCCCCGAGGTAGCTTTTGTTCGATGATCTTTCGCGGTTCTACTAACACAATTTACTAAAGTTTTGCAACGCAAATCTTAAATAAATATACGATCGGTTCACTAAGTTCTGGTTTCCCAACTGCGCGGCATGTCCGCCTTGCAGTAAAGCCGGCTTATGGCTTTGCCCTATCGCTCCGATTTCTATCCGGAGCTAGCCGACCTTTAAACGCCTCCATTACTCTTTGGGCAATGTGTTCCCCAATTTATACTCCATCGATGGCATTTGATTAACAATTGGAATAATAAGCTTTCTAAATTCTGCTGCTGATTCTGAAAGTACATATATTCTCCAATAAGTTTTTTCTTCTCGATTTTGTCGATGAAGCCTTGTTTTGATTTTAAAGTTTTCTAAAGCTCGTTGCAAGTTCTTAAGTTCCTGCTTTGAAAAAGCATGAGTATGAATAATGAATGTTTTATGACGAGCAGATTTCCATGAACCATCATCAAGATACCAAATAGCTATTGCTAAAGGATTAAGTAGTTTTGAAATAATTTTCGGAACTACTTTTTTCTTATCTTTAGAATAGAATTGTTGGCCATAATAACGCAGTTTTCCATGTGAATAAGTCGTAAATCCATACTTTATAGATTCTAATATTTTCCCGTTTGGAAATATAGAATTCACTTTCCGAGTTTTCGGCAATCCATTAGTCCACGGCTTCAGTTTTTGATACAACCAATCAACATATTCTTTTTCCTTGATTGAATGTTCAATCTTTAAGCGATATGTTCTTAATTTATCAGAAGCTTCTAAATGGCCATCTCCTAAAAGAGTGCCTATAATAATTGCTCGCTGTTCTTTAGTTAGCTTCAAATCTTTTTTATAATTTTCAATTAAATTTGAATGCATTTTTGGGTCTGTCTTAAATTTTAATAATTAAGACAATGCTTCTAGTTGCCTAGAAGATCAGACTATATCATCCGAGCACATAAATTAATTATGCGCTTGGTTCGGCGTATAGTCGTTGAGGACTCCCGAGCACATAACGCTTTATGTGCTGCGGTTGCCTGCTGATTGTCCGCTGACCTTTATGATACCACTCATGAGATTTTTACCAATTAATTAAAAAACTAATGGTACTCAGAGTACTACGGATATTCCAGCATATAGCCGAATTTTTTTGCCCCCTAGCCAAATCTGGAGGAGATTGGCTAATCTCGAGGCAAGTGCCCCACTTAAACTGCCCGAGTGGCACGGTCTTCTCGTTTTTTAAACGAGAGTTAGAATTAAGAGTTTAAAAGGCAGGTGTTTCATTGTTGGCTCCATGCCGCCCTAAAGCGGCACTTCAAAGCCTCCCTGCTACACTACGCATCCAAACCCAAAATTCAATACCACTTTACAGTAAAGCTCTCGGGGTCTTTCCGTCTAGCCGCAAGTAATGGGCATCTTCACCCATATTGCATTTTCACCGGGCGACTCCTGGAGACAGTTTCTTAGTCGTGAAACCTTTCATGCAGGTCGGAACTTACCCGACAAGGGGTTACGCTACTTTAACACGGTCAGAGTTACCGCGGACGTTTACTGGCGCTTCGGACCCTTAGCCTCACTTTGCAGCAAGACCGAGATCGTTGACGTTCCAGCACTGGTCAGGTCTCAGTTCCTATACATCCTCTTACGAGTTTGAGCAGGAACCTGTGTTTTTGATAAACAGTCGCTAAAAAAACTTTCGCTGCGTCCCGCTAGAAGCGGGAAGCCCATATCCCGAAGTTACGGGCGCTTGTTTGCCGAGTTCCTTCAGGAGCTTTCACCCGTTCACCTTGGTGCTCTCACACCAGCCTACCTGTGTCGGTTTTAGATACGGATCTCCTATATGA
>Ga0210057_1004915_pt1 | contig 17428 bp, 18 predicted proteins | sample CryGeyCG2114_010_2_FD_183968 | JGI IMG/M metagenome (GOLD analysis project Ga0210057, IMG submission 183968) | Groundwater microbial communities from aquifer - Crystal Geyser CG10_big_fil_rev_8/21/14_0.10 (SPAdes) (version 2) | ecosystem: Environmental > Aquatic > Deep subsurface > Groundwater ...
AGCTCCTCTGGCGTGGCCGTGGAGGAGGGGCCACTCACGGGCGCGGGCGTGGGTGTTGGAGTAGGTGTTAGCGTCGGCGCGGCAGTCGGCGTGGGTGTTGGCTCCGGCCCTCCCACTGGCGGATCTGTAGGCTCCGGCGTTGGACTAGGCGAAGGTGAAGGAGAAGGCTCTTCCTTCTTTTTGACCGTAATTAAAGCACTGTCCCAATCGTCTTCCGGCAGATTTGTCTCATTGTTTCCAGGTGTGGAGTCGATATCCTCTTGGTCCGTGGTCCAAATCTGCGCCACATTCAGGTACTCCGTGTCAAAATCCAGTAGGCTTTCGTCGCTCGTAATCCTAATGCTAATGAAAAGATCTTGAACTTCCCCCGGCTCCATTGTGCCAATATTCCATATCCAACTATTTATTTCCCCTGCCTGTGTAAACGTTCCTTTGGACGTCTCGAATTCAATTACTTCCATTATCTGATGAAATACATCTTTTACGCTCACGCCAGTTGCGTCAACCGGCTCTGGAGATTCGTTTGTAACCGTTATTTTAAACTGAGTTTCCCCGCCCGGGTCCACAGAGGAGGCACCGCTCACGTCCTTCGACAATGTAAGGTCTACTTTTGGAGGCGGAGGCGGAGGCGGTGTCGGCGCAGAAACGTTTATCTTGGCTGCTATGCTGTCGTCAGCTTGCAAGGACAGCCGGCCATTTTTCTCGACCGTAAAAGACCCTGAAAATACAAGCCCCTGTTCAACTATATGAACGGGCTCTCCATCAATCAAAAATGTATTTCTCCTGTTGTCCTGGTCATCGTCAATGCCCACATACTCTACTGTATCGCCCTCCTCAACCTGCCCAAAGTCTACGGTTGTGTGAAGCTCCGCTAGAAAATTACAATCATTACCGGCACATCTCCACACGCGCTCCGGGCCGGATACCGTTATCGAAGTCGGCCCGGGGATTGTCTCGAAACGGAAGGGCTTGGCTTTTTTAACTATTGCAAACTCTCCCCTCCCCACGCTAAAGGTCCCGCTTTGCCCCAAAAATTCGATTGTTGGCAGAGCTGCACGCGGGATTATTAAGCTTCTGAATTCCGGGTTTGTGATGATGAGTGCCGAAATTATTGCACCAACAAAAAGCACTACCAGCCCCAGGACAAGAAAGACGCGCTTTTTGTTTCTCCAAGGAGATTGGCCTCCGGAGTTCACCACAACCGTTGGTGGCGGCTGAGGCTGTGTCGGGCCTTGGCTTGGTGAGGTACTCCCCTGGGCAGTCTCCATACCAAAAGAGTATCAGACCACCACACTACTGTGCAATGGCACACCCGAACCAGCTAGCCCGGGTGCCCTAAGTTCGCACATGTGTAGTATGCTGTATAATCCGTCATCGTTATGTCAAAAACCGAGCTCCCGTCACGACAAGAAGCCAAAACGGTTTGGGTAAAAGATTACATGAACCCGTTTCAAAACTAATCCCAATTCATATACTACAGATGTACTCTCTACCAATCAATTTGTGTTCCTGGCTAGCCTCTTACCCCAGCCACATGCTGCCACTGGCAGACCAGCTTACTCAAACCTGGAGATATCGGAGCTTGATGGGACTTGGTTCCAAGTTTCGACTTTAGCCAACTCACAGGCTACTCGGGAAAACACAGAAGAACAGGCACTAAAGTATCTGCCGCTGTCGACCGCGACGGTCTACCCCTGGCCATTGGGATAGCCCCGGGGAACACCCACGACCTGTCCATGGCAGTCCCCACACTGAAGGCTATTCGTGCAGGTAGAAAAACCTTCTTACTTCTGGCCTGCATCGTGGTATGCCTGAGGAGGCTAGTGGAGTAACTGCTTGCTCTTCAGAAAAGAAGGGTGGTTATGTTAGCGTGCATTATAGTTTTGAAACGGGTTCCTTGAAAGTGAATGGAGAGTTAATCACAGAAATGACATTCTTAGTTAAATGAAAACATTAGTTCGTAATCACAAAATGTGGATATAGTTTTTCGTTATCTAGTCTAGACCCTCGGTCAATCTTGGTTGATTTGTCGTTTAATGGTTACCATGAAGCAACTCTGACTATCAGAGCCAGAAACTCGACATTTTTCCCTTTTCCTCCTAAAATTGGCGATCTAACTATTTTTTTAATCTCTCCACCGCTCATTGAGACATCTTCCCGAACGGCCACAAGCACCCGGTCAACCCTTTCTTCCAACAGCTTCCCGCGCCTCAGAAGTTGCCTTGGGGCTTCGTAGTGCGGTTTTACTAGGCTAATTATCCTACCCCCTTCGCTTAAGTTTTCAAATGCATTTGGCAGGATATTTTTTTGCTTTGTCCAGCTTACGTCTATAGTAATCAAGTCAACTTTTTCGGGCAACTTGACGTGCATTGCGTTTGTCCTCTCCATTACGACAACTCTCCGGTCGTTTCTTAATTTCCAGTCCAGCTCGCCATAGGATGTATCAACCGAATACACTCTCTCCGCTCCGTTTTCTAGCAAATATCCGGTGAAACCGCCGGTTGCGCTCCCGAAGTCGGCACATACCAAGCCATTCGCGGATACCTTGAAGCTGTTCATGGCGAATTTGAGTTTTTCTCCCGCCCTTGATACATATTTGCCCATCACTTGTATTTTACTACTAAAAGACTTCCTTCCGTGCAAAAGCGGGTACAAAAGAAAGACTTTTTAGCGTGGTAAAATGTGCCAGAATGAGGCGGGCTGTACTGGAGGGCTTGTCAACCAATGCGTTAGAACACCTTCGTGAGGATCCCGTGATGGCCAAGCTCATAGACGGCTTTGAGCCATTTGAATGGAGGGCAAGTGGGAAGCTCTACGAGGACCTTCTGGGGACTGTCGTTAGCCAGCAGCTCTCCACCCGCGCGGCCGACACCATCTGGACTCGGGTGAAAGAAACGCTTGGGGGAGACCTTTCTGCAGAGCGTATCCTGGAAGTGGACGAGGAAGTGCTCCGCAGCGCCGGGCTTTCAAGCAGCAAGGCGGGCTACTTCAAGGGGATAGCGGAGGCGAAACTTGTCGGCGGGCTGGACGAGAAAAAACTAAGCGGAATGGACGACCTCGAAGTCGCCGAGGAGCTGATGAAGCTCAAAGGGATCGGCCGCTGGAGCGTGGAGATGATATTGATTTTCACCCTCGGCAGACCGGACATTTTTTCCCTTGGTGACCTGGGGCTTCGCAAAGTAGTGGCGTCACTTTATGGTGTTGACCGAGATGACCTGGAGCGAATAGAGGCAATATCGCTAAAATGGAGCCCCTACCGGAGCACCGCCAGCCGGTACCTGTGGAAATGGCTGGATGGGGATTGACACGCCCACTACAGTGTATATACTATGTAGTATGAGTACGGTTATTAGTGTCCGAACCGACAAGAAAGTAAAAGATGAGGCGGCTCAGGTCGCCAAGAGCGCGGGTATTTCTTTGAGTACACTCATTAATTCTTACCTTCGCCAGGTTGTGGCGACGAGGAGGATTGAGTTATATGCTCCCGAGCCCATGAGCCCAAAACTGGAAGGCTTGATTGCCGAAGTGGAGGCGGAGTTAGCCAGTGGCAAGGTCAGCAAAAAGTTTTCTGACCCGGAAGAATTTTTGGCTGACTTAAAAAGATAGCTTGCTCCAGCCGCATGACAATTCAGTATGCTCCCAAGTTTAAAAAACAGTATAAAAAATTGCCGCTTGAGCTTCGGGCCAGGTTTGATGAGCGTTTGCGGCTGTTTGTCGTAGATCCTACCAACCCCGTGCTTAGAGTTCATCCTCTGAAAGGGTCATACAAAGGCTATTGGAGCATGAACATAAGTGGAGACTTAAGGGCTTTGTACCTGATGAGTGGAGAAGAGCTGATTATCTTTGCTCTCATTGGCACACACAGTCAACTTTATGGTTAAGAGCTTGTAGATGATTGATTTGGGGAGGGCTTGGTTGGGGGAAGGCTGGGGTGTGGGAATGGTTGGATGGGGAGTCGTGTGATAAGATGGTTGTATGGAGGGTAGAGAAAGCGAGGCTAGTCTCGGGCAACCACGGAGAGAAGTTTATGAAGTCTTGGGCAAAGAGCCTTTAAAGGTTGCCGATGTTGAAAAAAAGACTACCATGGAAATCGCCGACCTTCTGGAGAACCACTTCGTTGGCGAGTCTGGGAGAGAACCACCACCACTGAGCAAAATGGACCTTGGTTTGGGCTCGATTGTGGTGGAAAAGGAAGATCGCGACCTCTCGTCTATGGTCGATAGCTATCTGTGGAGGACCCTGGCAGAGGGCAGAGTGCCAGACACTTGGCCCGGTACAGGTGAGGGAGACTTGAAGCGGCTACCTGAAAATTATCCTTGGGATGAAAACACCCTTCGCGTGGCTCTCTTTGGCCTTACCGTTAACGCTCGGCGGAGACTAATTGAGCAGCCAAGCTTTCCCGATAATTTGTTAGCTCAGGAGATCTTCAGAGAAAACGCAAGCGTTCACACAGGATTATTTACAGGCCCTGTACACAAAAGGTTCAGGGAGCTTCAACCGCAGGTTGTAGCTTCCGGATTACTGAAAGTAGGAGCACCAGACACACTATACACACTACTACTCCTGTCTGCTATCAACCGAGACAGATGGGGGGATGTCTTTTTGGAGCAGTCACAGGAATTTGAGTCCGATCTCTATTTGCAGAAGGAAGCGGAGTCCGTGGGTAACCAGGGTGAGGAAGTGAAGGAGGAAAGCCAATTGCAGCTAGCGTGGAAAAATGCGTTTGGTGAAATAGTACCGGAGAGGTGGCGCGATTTTGAACTATATAGGAGAGACCTCGAGAAGGCGCGGGAGGGAAAGTTTACTCTGTCGGAGGAGCTCAGGCGTGTGTATCTGCTCCACTGGGACGAAAGGTACGCCCTTGAGATGGTCAGAAATCAGATGTTGACACCCGATGAGTTGGCGACCTACCTAAACCGAGGTCCGTCAAGTGAAAACGCTTCCGTTGCACTTCGCTCCCAGATTGTACTGGGACGGGAGGTTATTGAAGTGGCCGATGTTGGTAGTAACAAGATATCCTTGCCTACCACAGACGACCCTGCGGAAAGACAAGGGATAATAAAGAAGCGTTTAATCAGACAAATTAAGAAATTAAATAAGGAGACGAATGGGCCGAGTGGGACGATTATGAAAATATTTGAAAGACTGCGAAGGTCCAAAAAGAAGAAAAACGAGGATGTGGATAAGAGCAGTGAGAGTGTCGCTCGACTGGGGGACTTGCTTAAGTAGATTCTACTACAAATACAAAGGTCGTGGGGTTTATAATATTTGTACTATGCTTTCAGTGGTCATCCCTGCATACAATGAAGAAAAACGGGTCAAGGCGTGCTTGAGCGCTTTGTCCAACCAAGACTACGAGGGCGACTTTGAGGTGGTGTTTGTGGACAACAATTCAACTGATAAGACAGTCGAGAAGGCAAGGGCGTATAAAAACAAGCTCAACCTTCGGATTATAAAAGAAAAGCGACAGGGGAGGGGGCCTGCACGCGCGCGTGGCTTTGACGAGGCCAAAGGAGACATCGTTTTTGCAACAGATGTGGATAGCATCGTCCCGCCAAATTGGCTATCTGCCATGAGCCAGCATTTTGATGGCCCCGAAGTTGTCGGCGTCACCGGGCCGTGGTATGTAGACGACGTTGGTGGGTTTACAAAATGGTTTTTGAACAATATGCAGGAAATTGGGACACTTCCTTTCAGGCTAATTATCGGCGCCCATTGGCTTACCGGATTTAACTTTGGAGTGAGAAAGTCTGCCTATAAAAAGGCCGGGGGTTTTGACACGGAGCTTAATATGCACGAAGATGTCGAGCTGACGCTCAGGCTTCGAAAGCTGGGCAAAATCGCATACGCCAAGAATGTAAAAGTTAAAACTTCCGGTAGGAGATATAAAGACGGGCTCCTTAAGGGTTTTTGGGAATACCAAAAGGAGGGCTTCAAACTGTTTGTTTTGAAGGACAAAAACGTCCACTTATCTGCCAAAGAATAATTTGTTCCTAAAAAGAAAAGCAAAGGCAACACCCCCTGCTACGATAGCTACATAAACGAACATGATTTCCATGTATGCCAGGGGGACCGGGCGCAGTGCCCCAAGTATCAGAGCGGATGCCCAGGAAGTCGCCGAAACTACACCACTAACAACTATGGAAGGGGTATTATAAATTGATTTCTCAAGCGACTTTTTGTGTTTGAAATGAAAGACAAGACCGTTAACCGTTAGTACCGATACAATTGTCATCTTGGCCAAAAATTTGGGCGAGTTTATCAGCCGTTCCGGGCTCAACAAAAACAGTCCAATGCCCGAAAGAATAAGTATGGCTAGCCCGACCCACACAAGCTTACTTGCCCCACTGAGCAAATTCATTTCCACCCTTTGTATTTTTTTGTCTTTTATAGACTTAAAAAAAAGAAAGTCACCGGTCCAAGCCCCACCGGCGCCGATAGCTACACCAAAAAGGTGAGCAACTGTGAGGATTGTCTTGAGTTCCATATATTCAGTATAAATAGATCTTTTTCAAAGTGAAACGGCGAGATGCTAAGATGAGCTGTGGTTACTCTGTTGCCATTTTTTATCATTCTGGTTGCGGGGATATTGTTTTCGCTTCTTTTTGCGAGGCTCCACTTGCCGTGGGTAATTGCCATGATAGTGGCAGGCATAGTAGTCGGCCCTTTTGGGGCGGGACTTTTTACACCGGACGCGACGTTTGAATTTTTGGGGCAGGTGGGACTCGTTTTTTTGATGTTTATGGCTGGGCTTGAGACGAGGCTATCTTCTTTTAGAGAGTTTGGGAAAGGGATATTGGTGCTGTCGCTTTTGAGCTCTTTAATTCCCGCTGTTATTGGCTTCACCGTCATGCAAGTATTCTCTTATGACCTGAACGCCTCCATTTTGGTGGGTATAATTTTTATTTCGTCTTCCATCGCAGTCGCCCTTCCGTCGATGGACGAGGCCGGGCTTTTAAGAACTAACCTGGGAAAGTCAACGGTTGCGGCCGTGGTCGTAAACGACGTTATGAGCCTCATTTTGCTTTCCGTGTTTTTGCAATTAGTCGATCCCACCGCCGTGGTGCCGTTGCCACTTTTTTACTTGGGGCTTGTGATTGTCCTTTTTGGCCTTCGCTGGGCGATACCGGAAGCGAGGGCGTTCATGAGCAGGTTTGGTGGAGCGGGGAATGCTTTTGAAAAAGAGGTGCGGTCAATAGTCGTCATATTGCTCGGAACGGTGGCTCTTTTTGAGGTGTTGGGGGTTCACCCGATAACGGCTGCTTTTTTCGCCGGGCTTATTTTGTCGGAGAGCATTAAAAGCGACGAGCTGAGAGAAAAGCTCCATGGGCTTAGCTACGGCGTTTTTATACCCGTCTTTTTTGTAACAATTGGCGCACAGACTAATTTAGCCCTTTTTTTCGAGGCGCGTGGAGCACTTGAGTTGACGATTATTATCATTTTGGTTTCGGTCGTCGCCAAGTTTTTCAGTGGCTATATCGGTGCTCGCGCGAGTGGATTTGACGGCACTCAGGGGACTGTTGCGGGTGCGGCGATGATACCGCAGCTTTCCACCACATTGGCCGTGGTTTTTACTGCCCGGGCGCTTGGGCTTTTGGATAACCAGGTCCAGACGGCCCTTATCATATTAAGCATCGTGACTACATTCGTTGGCCCCTTCCTGATAAGCCGCGCGGCAGAGAAACTCGTGAGGTAGTATACTGAGCAATGCTTCGGCTGTTTCCTAAAAATACTAAAGATACAATAAGGCTTTTTTTGGTGGGGTTTGGGATGGGGAGCGCGGATACTGTCCCCGGAGTCTCCGGGGGGACCATAGCCTTCATTTTTGGAGTATATGAGGAGCTTATATTTAGTATTAAAAAACTGACCGGCGAAGTACTTCGGCTAATTTTGCAAGGCAAAGTCAGGAAGGCGATTGGGGAAACGCCACTTCAATTTCTGGTGCCGCTAGGGCTTGGGCTGGTTGCCGCTATAGCGACGCTAGCGCAAGTAGTCTCGCGCCTTTTAGACACACAGCCGGTTTTGGTTTGGTCGTTCTTCTTTGGTCTGCTCCTCGCATCAATTTTCATAATAAAAAAACGAGTTACCGTTTGGAACTCGAAAAACTACACGGTTTTGGCATTATCGGCACTTGTGGCGTATGTGATGGTTGGGCTGGTGCCGGTTCAGACGCCCGCGACACTTACGGCTTTTTTCCTCTCCGGAATGGTCGCCATTATGGCCATGATCTTGCCCGGCGTTTCGGGATCGTTCCTGCTAATTCTACTGGGCAAATACGAGCAAGTTTTAGGCGCAGTCACAAATCGGGATATTCTTGTGCTCGGAGCTGTCGCACTTGGGGCAGCCGTGGGGATTGCGGTTTTTTCAAGGGTGCTGTCGTGGCTTTTTAACAATTATCATAACGTAGTGGTGGCAAGCCTTACCGGGTTTATGATAGGGTCTCTCAGGAAAGTGTGGCCGTGGAAGGAAGAAGTTTCTCCACTAATTGAAAGAAACATTTTGCCAACGGAGCTAAATATAGAGCTTGCAATCGCCGTTTTTCTGATAATCTTTGCCGTTTGGTTCATGCATTATTTGGACGGCTTCCAAGCGATGAGTGAAAAGACTTCCGATATTAAAGACCCTGAGCTCAGAGACTCTCACAGAAAGGCGATTAAAAAATCCTGAGGGCGTTTCCCCTCGCAGTCTCAATTTCAAACCGGCTTAATCTCTCTCCGTTTACTCCCTGAAACATCAGCCGCTCACGGCTCTCAAGTGTATGCCCCAAACCAAGGAGGTGTCCTATCTCGTGGGCAGTGGCCCGAAAGTCGTTTACGGTTGTAATATCGTTTACTACGGCCAGATTTCTGCCGACTGCAATTCCGTTTGTCGCGATACCGTTTAGAAAATAAATATGCAGTGCTTCTTCGCAGCACTCGGGTGTCTCGTAAATTGCTGCCAGGTCCCCTGACTCAATGCGCTCAACTGTTTCTGCTTCAAAGTTTACTTCGTCAATGGTAACTGAAAAAGCAATGCTGGCTTGAAGCCAGATCTCCTGTGTGTTTTTGAAAAGACTTAAAACACCCTGTTCGCTGCGCATAGTTGTTACCGTGCCGCTGTCTGTTACCCTGTGGAGCACAACGGGCACACTTATCGTCTCCATATGGGGCGCCCCGGCTGGAGGAGTTCCTGAGACTTCACTTCGTGGATGGCTTTATCTGCTTATTACAAAAAAAGCGCTAGCCAAAAAGACTGTTAGCAGGAGTGCGTATCTATTCATGCTTTAGGCTATATTTTCTCCTTTTAGAAAACTAGCGCGTAGCTTGCATAGGGGAAGACACTTCTTTGCACTCATGGGCCCGATTTTGCTACACTGGTACAAAAGGGGGTGATAGCAAATGAACGACGACCACAATACCAACGACCACGAACACCACGATCATGCCGTTGACGGCAGTCACGGCGACCATGGCGCGGACAACAATGGGCACAGCGAGGAAGAGTATGTCTGCACGGCTGAAGGGTGTACCTACAAGACTAATTCACAGGAGGACCTTATGCATCACGCAAAGGAGGCGCACGGCAGGGACACTGACGGTAGCGAGGGGGGAGACGTGGGGGGGCAGGGGGCTGCGGCGTAAGCAAAGCGAGCCCCATATCACTCGCGATTTACTAATTGAAACGATGTGGTATACTGGACTCACATGAGATGAGGCGAAGGACATAGCAGGTGTTGGGTCCCGCCTGGCGGGACTTTTTAGTGCCTCACAGAACTTTGACATATCTACGTTCATATAACAAAGACTTGATTGGAAGTGTAAGTCCAACAAGATTTCTTGAGTAACTAGTAAATCTACTTTGGGCACATATTTGAGGGTTTGATCCTGGCCCAGGGTTAACGCTGGCGGCGTGCATTAGGCATGCAAGTGGAACGAGTCCGGCTTGCCGGACTAGTCGCGAACGGCTGAGTAACACGTAGGAATCTACCTATTGGTGGGGAATACCCCCGCGAAAGCGGGGTTAATACCGCATGATATCGCAAGATCAAAGGGCGTAACTGCCCGCCGATAGAGGAGCCTGCGGCCCATCAGCTTGTTGGTAGGGTAAAGGCCTACCAAGGCTACGACGGGTAGGGGGCGTGAGAGCGTGCACCCCCAGAATGGGACTGAGACACGGCCCATACACCTACGGGTGGCAGCAACCGGGAATCGTGCGCAATGGGCGAAAGCCTGACGCCGCGACGCCGCGTGGGGGATGAAGGCCTTCGGGTCGTAAACTCCTTTTGTTTTGAGAGAGATCTCATTTCGAATAAGTACCCGCTAACTTCGTGCCAGCAGCTGCGGTAATACGGAGGGTACAAGCGTTGCCCGGATTTATTGGGCGTAAAGTGTTCGTAGGCGGTTTAGTAAGTCACATTTTAAATCTTCCGGCTCAACCGGAAAAAGGGGTGTGATACTACTGGACTTGAGACACTCAGGGGCTACTGGAACTGTCGGTGTAGGGGTGAAATCCGTTGATATCGATAGGAACTCCGAGGGCGAAGGCAGGTAGCTGGGAGTGTTCTGACGCTGAGGGACGAAAGCTAGGGGAGCGAAAGGGATTAGAGACCCCTGTAGTCCTAGCCGTAAACGATGCTCGCTAGCTCTTTGTTCCGGTTTACCGGAATGGGGGGCGTAAGCTAACGCGTGAAGCGAGCCGCCTGGGGAGTACGGTCGCAAGACTAAAACTCAAAGGAATTGACGGGGAGACGCACAACCAGTGGAGCATGTGGTTTAATTCGAGGCGAACCGAAGAACCTTATCCAGGCCTTGACATTCCGGTCTGTTAAGCTTGGTGAAAGCCGAGCCTATTCATAATTTTTATGAAATCCGGAACAGGTGTTGCATGGCTATCGTCAGCTCGTGCCGTGGGGTGTTCCCTTAAGTGGGGTAACGAGCGCAACCCCTTTCGTATGTTGCATTTCATACGATACAACTCCGACTTGATCGGGGAGGAAGTGGGGACGACGTTAAGTCCGTATGGCCCTTATGGTCTGGGCTACACACATGCTACAATGGGGTCGACAATGGGTTGCCAAAGAGTAATCTGGAGCTAATCCCATCAAACGGCCTCTCAGTGGGGATTGAGGGCTGCAACTCGCCCTCATGAACGAGGAATTGGTAGTAATCGCGGATCAGCAAAGCCGCGGTGAATACGTTCTCGTCTCTTGTACACACCGCCCGTCAAGTCAGCAAAGTTGGGGGCGTCCGAATTCCGGCTGTGCCGGAAGAAGACGAAATCAGCGATGAGGATTAAGTCGTAAATGTATTTGTTGCGACCTAGCGGAGTGATCTGCTAGAAAAATCTGGCTGTATCGGTGAAACCTACGGCCCGATATAATATAATCGGGCTATGGCAATACCGAGGGAACCCTTCGGCAAGCTCGAGGCTGAAAGCTGCGAGCAAGATCGAGTGGGACTCCGTAGAGACTACACGCCAGCTCCTCAAGTCACTTTAAGTTATTTACTTGGTGTGCTGCACGACGCAACAAAGCGAAAATCCACTTATCGGATAGCAACGAATAGCAAAGCATTTGGTGAAATTCTGAAACGAGGAATTCACAATCTTGGTGCTAATGTTTGGATGTATGGGGAAGGGAAAACCCGCGACCTTTGGATTGTCGAGTTTTCTCAAAATCTTTTGAAGGGCTTTACCATAACAAGTAAACAACAAAAGATTGATTATATCCGAGGCTATTTTGATGCGGAAGGTGGAGTCGCTAAAGATCCAAATATTAGATATTATCTGTACTTTGCTCAGAAAGATCGAAGCGATATAGAGCAATTAAGAAGTTATCTTGAAAGTATTGGAATTTGTTGCGGGAAAATACATAACTCAAGTAAGAGGGTTGACCCGAACTATTGGAGATTTTATGTTAGTGCAAAGTCATATACCGACTTTGCAAAGTTTATCGGTTCGAGCCATCCTGAAAAACGAAGGTATTTGAGGATGAAGATATAGTCCATGCCCGGGGAAACTACGGGATACCATGAACAAGGTATCGGTTCTGGAAGGAGCCGATGGATCACCTCCTTTCTAGGAGTGTTGATATGTACACTTTCTCCGGCATTGCCGGAGAAAACACCCAGTTTTTAGTAGTTGGTTTCGCTATAAAAACCAGCTGCCGCTTTCAATCAAGTCTTTGAAATATGAACATTGCTAAGTAGCCCCGGCTCGGCACCACAATTACTCCACTTTTTGTGGTATCTGGGTGGGCTTTTGAGTCTGGAGATGTTAAACTGTCCTAAATGTCAAAGGTAAACTTGAGCTTTTTGATTCCTGCCTTTGTTATCATCGCAACGATTGCCCTTGTTGGCTTTTTTGTCTCGCAAAGTGCCCCAGCGCCGAGGCGCCTTTCTGCCCAACCCCCAGCTCCCTCCCCAGTGCTCCCGCAAAGCTCGCCGGCCCCCATAAAGAAAGTTTCAGATGGCTATGAAAAGTATACCCATAGCACGACCGCATTCTCTTTCGATAAAGCTACCGCGCTCCACATAGTCGAGTGTGGCAGGGGGGGCAAGATATTTCAGCTTGTGGCGGCTGCCGAGCGGGAAGACGCATGCGAGTTACCGGGTGAAATGGAGGTATTGGTATCAAGCACAAAATTTGACAGGCGTGGGCTGGATGGTGGAGAGATAATTATTATTGACGGGGAGCAGGCAACGCTCTCGGAAATGGAGAAAAAATTGGTCGTGGATTTTGAGAGGGGTAGCTTAAATTACCGTCTCATCCTCCACGACCCGCTCCTAAGGCCTCAGTTTAATCGCTTAATCGAGACCTTAGGGTTTTGAGCTCAATAGCAGCTGGCAGTCAAACCGCTGCCGTTCTCATTTCCCCCGAAGACGCAATTTACGTCCATTGAGTGAACGAGATCGTCGAACACCTTTGCCGCGTCCTCGGTGTTCAGTTCCAAGTTTAAAATGCCGCGGAAAAATCCGCTAATTCCTCCTCGAGCACCTTCCCCGACCAGTTTTCTGGGCATTTTCATAAAATAGGTGAAACGCCCATTTATCGGGACAGTCGGTTCAAAAATCTCCCCGTCTTCGAGGTTTGCCCCGAAGACGCAGGCCTCCGCCCATCCCCCGGGGGAGACCAGGGCAAAGCAGACCGCCGTTGGCCGATCCGGTGCCCCTGCCCTGTATGCAAACAAGTTGGACTCTATTTCCGGCAGACTCACGAGTAGGGCCATGGACCCAGGCTGGCTGGGGATGGCACTAACTTGCACCCGGGCCAGAAGATCCTGGGCCACAGCCCTTGAGATCATCATCCCCGTTATACCAACGAGGATGATGAGCAGAAAAATAAAAAGTGCAAAAATTCTCGAAGACATTTTCATTTCCTTTCGAGATAGCTAAACGAGACCTGTAGTATATCAGAAGAACCGGTGAAAAACCTAATTAACGGACTTTACGAAACGCCGGGTGCTCGTTAGCGTTGTAGATTTTAGGCTCCTCGTAAAGCGGACTGGCTTCCTGGCCAACGGGTGGCACGGCCTGGTTATTATGGCCCTTGTCAGCGTCCCGTTCCTTAAAGCTCCAACGTTGGCGACTAACCTGAATAACCTTTTCCCTATTTTGATTTTTCGATGCGGGCATTGGAAGGGTCGTGGCCAGAAACGGCCTGCTGGCATAATTGTCGATCATCAGCTTTATGGCGATTTGATAGTTTGCAATGTTCACAAGGTCATTTTCAGAGAACACCTCGGCAAATTCTTTGTGTATAACACTGGCGTCCTCGGCGCCCACGCGGAAGGCGATAAGCGTCCCAATATTCCCCAAAATTGCCTTTTGGACGTCTTCTGGGATTTGCGCCATATACTGATTTGCAAGCATGAGGTTCAGATGATATTTTCTAGCTTCTGAGAGGATTTTTATAAAAGACGTGGTCGCAAAGTTTTGAAACTCGTCGACGTAGAGGTAAAAGTTTCGCCGGTCGTCCTCGTGGCGGTAAACGCGAGCCATGGAGGCTTGCTGTATTTTAGTAATTAGCGTTGCCCCTAGGAGAGCCGAGTTGTCCTCTCCCAGGCGACCTTGGGACAGGTTGCAAAGCAAAATTTTACCTTGGTCCATCACGTCTTCCAGGTGAATAGTGCTTTTGGGCTGGCCAATGATTCGCCTTATCATGGGGCTTGTCACAAATTGGCCGACCTTGTTTTGAATAGGGGAGATGGCCTCTTTTTGGAGCCTGTCCGGCATTTTGTTGTACTCATCGCGCCAAAAGCGCACCAGAGAGTCGTCGTTTATGGTTTGGAGTACGTGGTTTCTGTATGCGTCATTTGTGAGGATTCGCAGCACATCCGCGAAAGTAGTGTTGGGAACCAGGGCGAGCGTCAAAAGGGTATTTCTCAGGATATACTCCATCCGGGCACTCCAAACGTTGGCCCAGATTTTGGTAAATATAGACATGAGTCCGGAGACGACAAGCTCCCCCTCCTGTTTATTTCGTACCTCGAGTGGGTTAATTGTAATAGGCCAATCGCGGTCTGAGGGGTTAAAGTAAATGGTGTCGTTAATGCGGTGGCCCGGGACATAGTCGAGCATTTCCTCGGCGGCGTCGCCGTGCGGGTCGATGAGTGCCACGCCTTTTCCCTTTTTAATGTCGTCAATCACCATGTTTTTGATAATGGTGGACTTACCTGTACCGGTTTTTCCTACGACCCAGACGTGCCTTTGGCGGTCCATTGTTTTGATGCCAAAAACAGAGTCTCTATTTTTGTATTGTGCTTTTGCAAAAAAGTTCACCTCTTGCTTTTCCGCGTCTGTCATCTCAGCGGCAACAGGAAGGTTTCCTGGGGTTTCTGACAAGACGGAGTTGCCCCACGCAATTGAGCTGGTTTTGACTTTTTCTCCTGGCAAATGCCAAACCGTTGCAAGCTCTAAAATATTCAAGACTGTTTTGTCGGTAACCCTTCGAGCCAACAAGTCGGCGAACGATTCCTTTTTGCCAAACAAACGGCTCTTTTTTCTGGTAAATCCGTTTCCTTCCGAACGTGTGTAAACTCCGAAAGCGCTCGTGATGGCGTTTATGGTTTGGGTGTTTTCCGCTGCCACGCGGGTAGAAACCAAAAAGCCAGGGCAGGAGATCTTTTCCCTGATTATTTGCGCATCAGGGTGGGCTATGGGGGTTCCTTCCTCTGTTTTCCCGCCACCGGTTTCTGCATACCTTTGGCCGCTACTTTGCCAGCTGCTTCCGGCCCCCTCCAGGGCAAACTGGACAATGACGGTGCTTCCCGATGTTTCTTTTGCAAGCACCGATAGGACGGAAGCCATCGGGTCTATATCCTGAAAAGACTCGTACGTAGCAATAGGGTAGTAGTTACCCTTCTTTAGAGAGAGCGGCACGACGTGAAGGTTTTCCCCCGCAAGAGGGTCTTCAATGTGCGAGATGATGACCAGGGGGTAGTTGCTTTGGATTTGGGCTTCAACAAAGGGGGCAAGGTCCCTGTCGCAGGCAATGAGAAAGTGAATTTGATGGTTGACCAGAGCTATCTCTAGGGAAAGTGCCTGTGAGCGGCCCCCCCATCAATTTTGAAAGCCCGGAAACAGAGTTAATTTGGGTGAGTGTGGCCAAGAAAGTCTGAGCCGCCTCGGGGGTTACCTCGGTGCCACGGGGGATTTTTAAAAATAGGGTAGTTAGTTTATCGTCCACTTGCTTTTAGTATACCCCGAAGCCTACTGTGTGTGAATTATAGAGGATTATGGCAGTGTGGGGAAATAGGAGAAGCTCCCACGCCTTAGTAAACATACCCCGACGGCCTAGTTTGCATTACAGTGACAAAAAAGTGCGTCCTGAGAGAAAGGGGAAGCTTGGGTATATAAATTGTTAAATGAAAATTAGTTGACAATTGTATTGTGACCATGCTAGCATGGTCACATGTATAAAGTAATGTCTAAATCCGCTTTTAAACCTAAGTCTCTGGAGTACCTCCGTAAGGTTGAAGAGGAAAAAACCCCCTTGGTTTTGACTCATAACGGTAAGCCTGTAATTAAGATTGTGGCTTATAACGAGGGAGATGGGGATATTCTTAAAGCTCTCAAAGGCTCTGTGGTTTCTTATAAAAACCCCACCAAACCTGTGGGAGTAAAATGGGAAGTGCTTAAATGATAGTCTTGGACACGCACGTTTTGGTTTGGTGGCTAGATAATCCTCGGAGACTATCCCCCAAAGCCGCAAAAAAAATAAACCCTGAGGTAAAAAAGGGCGAAATATTGGTTTCAAGCATAACTGTTTGGGAGCTTTTTATGCTTGCCAGAAAAGGTAGGTTAAGTCTGAAAATTGATGTTAACGATTGGGTTTCGATGTTAGAAAAGCTATCTTTTGTGCGGTTTGTGCCCGTTGATAATAGGATTGCCAGGCGGTCGGTAGATTTGCCAGGAAAGTTCCACGAAGACCCTGCTGACAGAATTATTGTGGCAACAACAATGGAAACTGGTGGGTTATTGCTAACAAGTGATAAGAATATTCTAAACTATCCCAACATTAAGACAGTTTGGTGAATGAACCATATATACTTGTGAGCCTGCATGGACTCGAACCATGGACCTCCAAATTATCAGTTTGGCGCTCTAACCAACTGAGCTACAGGCTCGTACTCGAGCATGCCAAGCTCTGGCTTACAGGCTCGTACTCGAGCATGCCAAGCTCTGGCTTACAGGCTCGTACTGGTCTCGAGTATAGCACAAAATGCTATATTGGATGATGGGCAGAACCCTTTTTCTCCTTGGCTACGCCACTACCGGACTTGGACATTTGCGGGTGACCAACGCGCTTCTGGAGGCTGCCCCCGCGAGACTGCAGACCTCCCTTTATCAGGATGACGGCAGGGCAGCGACGGCGGTCCACCGCGTTATGAGCCGGTCTCCGTACTTGCGGCGTGTAATGGAGTGGATGCAAGACGGGGTGCCAGAGGACATTTTCACTAGACTCTACAGGCACTCTATGAAAAAAAGCGCGGAGAGCTTGCTGAGGGGGATTGGGCGGAAACTGGAAGGCTACAACAGTGTTAAGCGGGTTTTTTTTATTTCAACCCATTTCGGGCTTGCCCACCAGTTCAGCTTTATCCGGCACAGGCTTTCTGTTCAAAGCAGGCTCGTCGTAGTAGTCACGGATGACAGCCCACAGCACGCCTGGCTCGTCCCCGGAGCAGACTTGACGGTCGTTCCGAGCTTTGTAACAAAAAAGGGACTTGAGCGCTACAGGGGCAAGATGGGCTGGAAACGGCAAAAGATAATGGTAAACCCATATCCCGTAGACATCCACTTTAGAAGGGAGCTGACCAAGTTTGAAATGAAGGAGAAATTGTCGCAAGTAACGCTCCCCGGCAAGGCGCCAATTAGGATGATCGTGCCGGTTTCGGGGGCTGCTGTTGGCATGGACTATGTATACGACATATCTCGCGCGCTGGAGGGGATGC